>ENA-OOXC01000211-OOXC01000211.1-human-gut-metagenome-genome-assembly--contig:-NODE-211-length-48637-cov-3.692005_pt1 | contig 48637 bp, 53 predicted proteins | sample MGYA00241578_ERZ501325 | MGnify/ENA primary metagenome ERZ501325 (study PRJEB25962, sample SAMEA2042737) | human gut metagenome | biome: human gut; feature: human-associated habitat; material: faeces...
TAGCATCATTTCTGATGCTAAGATCTTGATTGGTCATCTTAACTTAATGACATTGCTTCCGGGCTCTTCTTTTTTTTATACTTTTCCAATAAACTTTCCAAAATCCTTTGACGTTTCTCTATGTGGCTCAATATGTATAGTAAAGGCGGGAAAAGGAAAATGGAAAAAGAGAGGAGAAAAGAGATATGTTAAAGAACGAAGCGCAGGAAAAAATTATTAATACAATAGATGGACAGCTTATTGTTGTTGCATGTCCGGGATCTGGGAAAACAACAACACTGGTAAGAAGAATCAACCACATGGTAAAAACCGGGATTGACCCGAGATCAATCATCATGATGACGTTTTCGAAAGCAGCAGCAAAAGAGATGAAAGAACGATATACAAAGCAGTTTCCGGAAAACCCACAGGGGGTTAATTTCTGTACCATCCACGCATTCTGTCTTGCAATCCTTACCACGTTTTTCGGGTATGAAAGAAGATGCACCATAAATTCCATAGATGTCAACGATTTCTTTTATGGCATCTTAAAAGGGAACAGGGATGTAGCAGATGATATCCCTGGTTTTATCAAAAAGCTTCTGCTTGATATCGGATGCGTAAAGAACATGCTGATCGAGCCACAGGATTACACACCTACCTGTACTAGCGACAAAGATTTTTTCATACGTCTGTATGAGCAATATGAGGAATATAAGAATAACTGTGGGTTGATTGATTTTGATGACATGCTTGTGCTGACACTCAGAGGCTTGCAGGCAAATCCAAAAGTAGTCCAGTCTCTGCAGGAGACATACAAGTACATTCAGGTGGACGAATACCAGGATACCAATAATGTCCAATCACAGATTATTTACCTTATTGCAGGAAAAAATGGAAACCTTGCGGTCGTCGGGGATGATGACCAAAGCATTTATGGCTTCCGTGCCGCCACACCGGAAATCATGCTGTCCTTTAAAAAGCAGTATCCGGATGCAATTCAGGTTAACATGAGCACCAATTACCGGTCAAGTTCTAACATCATCAAAGCTGCTGACATGGTTATCAAGAAGAATAAGAACCGTTTTAGTAAAGATTTTATTGGCTCAAAGGAAACAGAAGGTAGCGTGTATGTATCCATGTTCCAAACGAGGATCGAGGAAACTGTAGACATTGCAAAAAAGATTAAAATGAGAAACGCACAGGGACAGTCCTATAAGGATTTTGCAATTCTGTACCGTAACAACAGCCAGGCAGACCGCATTGCAAATGAACTCGCAAAAGTGGGGATCCCGTTTGTATCTACAGAAGCGATCAAGTTTCGGTATGACAGTTGGATTTTCCGTGATATATCATACTTCCATCGTCTTGCCGAGGGGGATGATTTCGGATCAAAACAGAAAGAGGCAGAAGTGGTGTATTCTCTCATCAACCGCCCGAGCCGTTATATTCAAAGAGCCATGACGGTGCACGGGGCAGATTACACATACATGAAGGAAGCGGCAAAGAGAAGTTTTTTAAAGCAGTGGCAGAAAGAAAAAATGTATGACAACATTGATGAATTTTTCTCATTCTGCACATCCTTAAAAGGGAAAAATCCAAAGGATTCCTTGCGGGTTATAAGAACCGGACTCCGCTATCAGGAATATCTTTATGATTATGCAGAAAAGCGGATGGAGGATCCAAGGGAATATATAGATACCTACAACTCTTTCATGGAAGATGTCGAGAATAATAACATTGATACATGGGAGAAATGGGATGTTTACATCAAAAAGACGAAAAAGGCATTTGAGGATCACAACAAGAAAAATCTGGATGCGGATGCAGTTACGCTCTCTACCATGCATAAATCCAAAGGGTTGGAGTGGAAAGTGGTATTCCTGCCAAATTCCAACGACTCCATTATTCCCGGAACGGAAAGAATGGAGAAAGATTTAAAAACAGAAAGCAATGTTTCCGAAAGACACAGGATGGAAGCAAAGATTAAGACAAGGATAGAGGAAGAGCGCCGACTGTATTACGTGGCGATGACCCGCGCGAAAGAAGAACTGTGGGTTTCTTATAACGGAAGGGCAAAGCAGTCCCGCTACGTGCGTGATTTCGAGAATATGGCGAAAAAGTACATTGACGAGTCAAACACACTAAACAGCAGATTAAAGAAATTGTAAGGAAGAGGAAAGCATTATGATAACACTGACAGGCAGAATCGAACACATTGAAAAAATAAAAGATGATGGAATCTGCCTGTTTGAATTTGCCACACCGGACGGAAACGCAAAGCGTGCGAAGAACGGGAAAGTGTACGCAAGATTCATTTCCTGCATGTGCTACGAGCAGGCAACGGTAAAGCTTGACGGATACTGGAAGGATATGATGTTTTTCGCACTTCGCATGACACCTGTCTACATGGGGGAAGAGGAGTGTGCAAAACTCCTTGCCACAAACGCAGAAGGTATCGGGATAAAATCGGCAAAGAAAATCGTTGGAAAATACAAGAAAGATCTTTATAAAACCCCGCGCCACAAATTAGAATACATGCTCCATAATGATTTTCCTAAATTTTCCGCAAAAAAAATCGGAAATATCTGCGACGTCCTCGGAGTAGTGGATGAAACGCTGAAAAAGCTGGAAGAGTACCTGCTTCCGTATGGAGTGCCGTATGAAAGCATATTTTACATCTTTAACGAGAACCGGGAGAGATCGCTTTTGTTCCTAAAGCACGATCCGTATGGCATCGGTGGACGCGCGGGAATCCGGTTCGCTGTTCTGGAGAAAATCGCATACGACCTTAAGATCGATGCGTATTCAGATATCCGTGTCCGTGGAATCGTGCATTATGTGTTAAACCTTGGCACAAACAGCGGGCATACATTTATGCCAATGGACGAATTTTATCAGACGGTAAACCGGATTTCAAAATCCTACGCATACAAAAATGAGATTCCGGAGATCATCCTTTCCAATTTGATCTATATGGATAACTATCTGTATATTGATGAAGCAGGAATCACATTCCGTTACCTGTACTCAGATGAGGTGAAAGTAACCAATGAAATTTCCATACTGGACAAAGGCGGGAAACTGCTTGAAGTACCGGATGAGGAAATCAAGGAAATCGAAGAGAATTTTGAAATCCAGTACAGTGATACGCAAAGAAAGGCATTCCCGCTCGTTACCCGCCCAGGTATTTCGATCCTTACCGGTGGTCCCGGCACCGGGAAAACAACAACCGTGCGCGGGCTGATCGAGTGGTACCACCGGAAGAACCCAAACAAGGAGATTGCGTTGTGCGCACAGACCGGGCGTGCGGCAAAGAAACTGTCAGAGTCCACCGGATATCCGGCATCAACGATCTGTATGCTCATTGATTACCGTCCGTTTTCCGGGATGCAGAACAGTTCCAAGGACAAGAATAACCCAGTGGAAGCAGATCTGATTATCGTGGACGAAAGTTCCATGATCGGCACGCGTACATTCGGTCTGTTATTACAGGCAATCAAACCCGGAGCAACCGTTGTGCTTGTCGGGGACGAAGACCAGCTCCCGTCAATCGAGCCTGGAAACATCCTGCATGACCTTATTGCCAGCGGACGTTTCCCTGTATGCAGGCTTGCAGAGAACTTCCGACAGGGAGAGAATACAAGCATTATAAAGAACGCCATCCGGATCAAGAAAGGAGCCGTTCCGGAGAAAGCTGATAACTTCCAGCTGATTCAGGTAAAAAATGACACGGAAGCTTTTGAAAAAATCAAAACCATCCTTACCAAAAGATACGACAGGGAATACCCATTCTATCTGCAGATGATCGAACCATCCTATAAAGGTGCCGCAGGGGTACATGCGATCAACCGCCACATGCGTGAACTGTTAAAGCGCGATGTGACAAGGAAAGTATCAGAAGAAGATAAGATCATCTTTACAAGGACAGACTATAAGCTCGGATATATGAACGGGCAGTTTGGCATCATAAAAGAATTTGCAGAGAGCGGAATAGTTGTATATACCGATAACGAGCGGGTGTTGCTTCCGTATTCAGCCGCCGCGGACATTGAGCCGGCATATTCCTTTACAATCCATAAATCACAGGGTTCGGAAAACCCGGTAATCTTAATCTATCTTCCGGAAAACCCGGCGGTGATGCTGCAAAGGAGCATCATTTACACAGCAGTAACAAGGGCAGAAAAGGAAGTTGTAATTGTATATGAGAATAACGCACTTGAAACAGCCTGTAAAAACAATTCCATGAAGCAGCGCCACACAAGGCTTGCGGATATGCTCACACAGAAGAAGCCGGATATTTAAGCACAAAAAAAACGGGCACTATGATGGTGTCCGTTTGGCTGCTGCTACGAAATAGCAGCAATTAATTTTGCAGATTTCTCAAGATACTGGGAAATCTGCACGGATGAAGCCTTCTCAACGTTAAGTTGAGGAAGACCGTACTGTGCGGCGAAGTTGGAATACCTTGCCACATTTCTTTTTAAGGCAAGCTCATCAGCTTCCCTGTCTTCACGGTAATTTCCCGTCTTGATATCCTGATACAGTCCGTAGGCTGCATTAAAGGAATCTATTAAAAATCTTCTCATAGTTGCAAATCTCCTTTCGATGCGTAGATGTGTTTACTACCAATATGAAATAAAAAAACTTCGAGAAATTCAAAAATAGCAAAATTCCCTTGACGAAACAGCAAATGGCGCAATATATAAAATAAGAGAGAACAAACAGGGAAAGGAATTTTAAAATATGAGAAAAAGAATATTAATGATCCTTGCGGTTTTCACTGTATCCATTTCCGGATGTGCAGGCACGAAAGATCTGACAACCACGCTGGAATTTGACACACAGCAAAAAATCCCGGAGTACGGCCAATATTCGGAAAGCAGCCAACCACAGACAGACAGCTCATCCGAAGAAGTGAACAGCGAAGCATCCGGCGCCGGGGAGACCGCAGATACAGCAAAAAATACAGAAGAAGGTATTCTGGAGTACGATGGAACATCGGCATACGCAGTCGTCAACTCCAACAAACCATTTTTTACGAAGCGTGATTACACCACAGAACCGTTCGAGACCTATTCCAAACTAGATTCCCTTGGAAGATGCGGTGTTGCTTATGCAAATATCTGCAAAGAGACCATGCCGACCGAAGAACGGGGAGAAATCGGAATGGTTAAGCCAAGCGGCTGGCATACCATCAAATATAATGGTATCGTGGATGGGAACTACCTGTACAACCGGTGTCATCTTGTCGGATACCAGCTTGCAGGGGAGAATGCCAACGAGAAGAACCTGATCACCGGAACCCGCTACCTAAACGTAACCGGCATGCTTCCATTTGAAAACCAGGTGGCGGACTACATTGAAGAGAACCCAGGCAACCATGTGCTGTACCGCGTAACGCCGGAATTTGAAGGCAGCAACCTGGTTGCATCCGGCGTACTCATGGAGGCAACCTCCGTGGAGGATAAAGGGAAAGGGTTAAGCTTCTGTGTGTACTGCTATAACGTACAGCCGGGGATTCAGATCAACTATGAAACCGGCGAGAGCAGCATAGATGAATCATCCAGAGAAACGGAGGCGCAGGAGGGTAACAAGGAAGAATCCGGGAAAATCCAAAGCAGCAAGGGAAACAAGAAAGAAACCTATATCCTTAACACTAACACAAAGAAATTCCACAAACCGGACTGCAGCAGCGTATCTGGTATGGTAGAAAGCAACCGCAAACAGGTCAAAACAACGCGGTCAGAACTGATTGAAGAAGGGTACGCCCCGTGCAAAAACTGCAACCCGTAAGAAAAAGAAAGAAGGTATTTACTATGGCAGCTTACAACAACATTGATGATGTAACCAAAAAGAGATTAGAGAAAAACCATGAAAAAATGCAGGAAATCTATGATGATCCAGTCGTCACGCAGATGCTGGAAGACGCAAGAAGAGAAGAGAAAAGTGATCTGTATATTGTGAAGGCAGAAAAAGAACTTACCGGAGACCCCTTACATGATGCTTTTTACTCGATGATAAAATATAGAGAATCCATCAGGGGATTTATGGAAGCACTGGGAAAAAACAGTTACGCGGATGCTATCACATGGTACAAGCGTTACTGCTGGGTCTCCCCGATGATCGTTACTGCGGGATTTGCGATTCTGAATGAAATGGGAAAAAATCTGGATGACTATATGAGAGACGCAGACTCTTCCGTACAGGAATACAGCGAAGCAAATGTCACCACCGCGTTAAATGAGGCTGAAAAGATTACGGAAAAAGCTGCAAAGAATGCTCCGGAAACTGTTGCATATGCGGCTGCACGCGTATTTGAAAACGATTTTTCACTTTCTAAATATTTCGATGAGAAAATCAATGAGATAATCAAGTAAGACGAGCCAAAGGCAGAAGGTACTCCTGTCTTTTTTGTCCGCAAAATTACCGTTGCATATTACTGTATGGAGACAAAAACGAAGAAAGGAAGATTTTATATGAGAAAGAAGGCATTTGCCCTTATGCTTGCGGCCGTATGTGTTGCGGCCATGTGCTCCGGCTGCGGCAAAGGAAAAACAGATGATACAGAAGTAAAAACCCCGGATAATGTGCTGCCAACCTATTATTCCGATGAGAGCGAAATTCCATCCGACACTTACTGTATCGCACATAAAGAGAAAAATAAGAACGGGGATGTGCAGGTCCTGTATTATCCACTGTACGCAGCAGATTCGACGGCGGGAGATGATTTCGATGATGCAGAAGGATACCGTCCGGAGCGGTATTTCTGGGTAAACTACAATGAGGATGAAGGACTGATCCCTACCATGTATCCGGGAGATAAGCTGATCTTTAAATCATCCACCACAACGCCACTTAAATATTCCATGGAGAAGTTCTTTGATGACGGGTATACCGTCGGTATCGCAGGACTGCAGGAAAACAGCGCAGGCAAATATAACTTCGATACCGGAGACGAAGACTGCCGGACGATGCCGTACTCGAACGCCAAAACGATCGAGAATGTCGGCGACGATGTTGTGATGACATTCAACAAGTACGGAAATATCGAGATCGGAAGCGAAAATGTCACGGATACCGGAACAATCTCCAGTCTGGAAGAAGGAAAAGACTATAAGTTTGATGTCCGTATTGGTACAGAGTCGCACAAGATTACCTTAAAGGCAAACATCCATCTGTTTGTTTCCGCAGAAACATACCAGATGAAGGATTTTGACTACATTACAGACCAGATTGTAAGAATCAATGTTCCGGAATACATGACTACGGGATATTACGAGTGCAATGGCGCAGGAGCATTCCGTTACCTGAAAGAAGAGACCGATTACAAGGGTCTGCTGCCGGGCGATTACAACGATACCATTTACGTCTATGATGACAGCGGCAGCTCTATTAAGGGTTCCAAGGACGGGCTGGTGCTGGATGATGACGGCTACCTTGTAACCACAAGTGAACAGTACGAAGATGAAAACATGGAAAACCTGGACGAAAACGGGGAGCATGATTATTCGCCGATCGATGGCGATGAGGATATTGACAGCTACTTCCGTGGAGATGGGGCAGACGTGAACAGAGGAACCGGTGAGACGGAAGAGGCAACCGAGAACATCCAGAACACAGAGGATGCCACAGAAACAACAGATGGGAAGACGGATACAAAAGAACCATCCAAAGAAAAAGAAGGGAAAACAAAGGAAAAAGATAAGGCCAAAACCCAAAAAACAGAATAGGGAAAAGTCAGACGGCTTCCGGGGCGAGAGTGTCCCGGAAGTTTTTTTATTTCATATTGAGGATGTAAACATTGAAGCTATTGAAAGGAGGATACAAAACATGAGTAAAAGCCGAATCCTGTATAAGCGTGATAACAGGATTTGTATCCTGACAAAAGTATTGAACGTCATTCCGGGAGAAGGGCGTTCGGAGGACTGGAAAACGGGTCTTCTGGTTTCTACAGGGAGACAGCAGGTAATCTTAAACTGTTGGAATTCCAAAAATCCGGAGAAACCGCAGATGGCAACGAGGGCAAAACAGCTGAAGCCTGGCGATACGATCGTTGCATTGATTATCGCCCAAAACGGGGAATTTTCCTGCATTGCCTATTTGAAAGATGAGGGTTTTCTTTCGATTGATAACAATGGATACCCTATCTTTATTATTTATGGCAACGTAAGGATTGATAACAGTCCGGGTGACAGTTACCGTGTCGCTGTGCCATTGCATTACAGGAACCGAAAAGTGTGGCAGTTCTGCTGCTTTACCGGGAAAGAAAATATCCAGAAGGCGCATGCTGCCGCAGACGGAGCTGAAAAAGTCATCTTTACGGCAGCGGGACGTGAGAAAATCACCTTAAAAAATGGTGATACCGCATACCGTTACAAGGGCTACACGATGTTTCCGGTTGGTGGTTCTGATGTAGAATCCGTGATGATCAGTATTGGACCATACCGGAAATGCCCGACCAGACTGGGTGACCTGTTTAACAACAGCCCGGGACGCAGAAGGGACGTCCTGTACTGGCTCAAATATGTAGATGAAGTATACGAGCCGGCGACAGAAGAAGAGCGGATCCAGAAAAAAGCAATCTCTGCTTATTTGGACAATGTTGCAAATTAAAGAAAGAGGAAAAGAGAGGAAAAGACTGGAGAGATCCGGTCTTTTTTCTTCGCTTCCGCCTGATTCCCATGCGGTGGATTTTTCTCATTTCATATTGAGGATGTAAACAAATGTTCAAATATGAAGGGAGAAAAATATGAGTAATACAAGAATTTTATATCATGGAACAACCATGGAGAATGCGATCACAATGCTTGGCAGCAACTTTTCATCAATCGTGGATGAAACCGTCTGGAACTGTTCCGATGACGACATGCTTTACATGGCCGAAAAAGACTATGATGGCGAAGAAAACGAAGGCCTCCGTATCGCAGCAGAGGCAGCACAGATAGCGGCTGCATACCTTGGCTCGGAATCGTCTGATCTTGTTGTCCTGAAGCTGGAAATACCGGAATTTATGTTCGATGAAGCATACGTTACAGAGGATGATTCCTGTGATAACATGTACGGATGCTGGCAGATTAAACAGAACGATCTGGAAAAATCCTGCTCTCTCGGATGTCAGGCGGAGAAGGAAATCGGTGTTTCTGTCATTGTGCTGCACAACGCGTACAACAGGGAGCTGCGTCCGTTTTACATTCCGGAGAACGAGCTGTTGAAAGATCTGAATGACCAGCTGCTTGCCACGGCAGTACATGTAGTCCACACATCAGACATAATGGATTACATTTACGATGACGTGATTGGTGTCTGGGACAGCGAGGAAGAACTTGGAAAGCATGACTTCCTCCGGAAATACGATCCGGACAAAAAACGATTGTCTGCTTAAAAAGACGATGGAAAAGGAATCAGAAATGGTTCCTTTTTTTTGTGCGTGTTTTGCGGCTGCATACCTGATACCGCGCAAAAACCTTTTCTCATTTCATATTAAAAATGTAAACCAATTTTCATATTGAAAGGAGAAGGAAAACTATGAAAAAAGAACTTAAAAACCTTATCGATACAATCAAAAACAGCGGGGAGGATCTTCGGACAAAATGCGAAGATCTAAATTTCATCGTTGAGCGTATGCAGCACCTTGCAGATTACGTAAATGCTGTAGTCATGATGTCAGTTCAGGTACAGGTTCTGTACGCAAAGGAACTGGATCAGGAAGACCTTGTATACAAGGTCCAGGGTATTGACACAAAGCGCAAAATGGCACATGATGTTGCCATAGACGCCTGTGTGCAGATTGACCGGCTGTGTGGAATATACGGCTGCGATCCATTCTGCGGAATCGCAAAGGAACTGGATGCAGAAGGCAGGGTGACCTGGCAGAACCGGCATGAATTTGCGGTATTCATCGGAAAGACGGTCAATCAGATCTTTGAAGGTGAGATTTATATTGACCGTACCGACGAATTCGTAAAAGATGTCACAAAACAGCAGATGAAAGAGCTTGCTGGGAAAATCGAGGAGGAGTAGAAAAATGGAATATAGAAACAAGAGGTGGAAGAACAGACGGCCTTCACAGGAAAGAATCACATTCCAGAAAGTAGGAGACCGCACAATGCCGACCGAACCGCCGATCCGGAGAGTCAGATACTCATCATCATCGTACAATGTCAGTCTGACACTGGACGATGGAACAATAACAGTCTCCGGCAAAGCAAAAGGCGCATACACCCCGTCGATTACGGGGCGTATGCCAAAAGGCGGGGAACTGGAACTGGCATATACGTTCCTTCCACTTGCAGGAGAAGAAGATCTGGATGAGATTGTGGATGGAATTAAAAAAGCTAAACTTACAACAGAGTGGCTTAAGAAAAACATCAGCGATCTCATTGCGGAAGAAAAGCAGACACCCCACGGGAATTAATTTTCCTGATGGGGTGTTTTTTGGCTGGAAAAACGGGGATGCATATTGAAGGTGAAGGGGAAACAGGATCTTTCCCGTAAACCACATAAAGAGAAGGAGAGCGTTTTTTATGAGAAAAGAAGAAAAACAAAACCATTCACGGATGACAAGGAGAATGATAAAAAGAATGTCAGCGGGAACACTGACGGCCATGATCATCTGCACATCCCTTACCGGATGTAGCGTTCCGGAAAAATTTGCGGATAAAATCCCGTTTCTGAAAGAAGAGGAAAGCACGGAGCCGAGATATCTCGTGGATACGGAATATAAGCAGAAAATGGACGAATTTGTCTCCGTAGCGGACGTAACGGTAAAGACAGCATATGGCAATGTTGCCGTGATGACACTGCCAGAGCGCATGCGCCAGTACACCACGGACCATCAGAACAAATCATCCACGTTAAAGGAGTCGGTATATCTTGCAGAGTATTCGGAGAATAAGGAGAATACCGATCCGGTGTATATCGTGCATTTCGCCTACGCAAAGGACATCGGGAACATCGAGAGCCTATGTGAAGCGATGGTACTTGAAACGGGGGATGTGCCGCAGAGTATCCTTTCAGACAGCGGCAACGCGCTGCATACGCTCTTTGACGCAAAAGAAGAGCCGTGCGACCTGACAGTGCCGTACCTTGATGAAACAACGGAATCTGTGCGGAAGTTCTCCATTACGGAGCGTTCCTCTGCCGTAACGAAGAAGGGGAAAGACAGCAGGTTCTCCACGGTGTACGTGTTCCCTTATAACGGCGGATATATCTTCTGCGAATGCTATGCATTCAAAGACCGTACGATCGACACACCGTTTTACGATGCAACACAGGCGGCAAGAAATGATATCAATGACCGTGTGATTAACCAGGCATTCAAAGAGAGCATTGCACGGGAGAAGAATAAGACGTTCGATGACGGACAGGACATCACAGTGGAAGACAGCGACAGGAAGATGGAATCCCTGATCTCCGAAATCTACCTGACGGTAAAGAACCCGGATAAGGAAGAACAGGAGGAGAAAAAGGATGCCGGCTCTTATATCAACGAGATCGTCAAATACATCCCTGTCTACAAGCCGGAAAATTACCTATATATCCCGGAATTCAAAAATTTCAATGCCAGCATGCAGGCAAATGGATACGGATATAAGAAGGAAGACAAAAAGATCAAAAAAAGTAAAGGTAAATTTGAGGACTGGTCTTCCTGGGGAAGCCGGGAATATAAAAACACAAAGGCAGAATGTCTCCAGTTTGTGAATACGATGGAAGATGTCAGCAAATACAGCATGACAGAAAAAGAATACAATGCTCTTGAAAAGAAGAAGCTGAAAAACCAGAAGAAATACTACAACAAGTATGTAAAGAAATTAACAAAGGAATACGGGGAAGATGCAGGATACGAAGTCCAGCAGAAGAAGGGACAGAATTTTACAGTTACGATAGGGCTGAATAAGAAGGAAAACCGTATGTGGGCTGCATATCTGTTTGAAGACTATATCTTCTCTGCAAACGGGGATATCCGGCCGGTGATTCAGTTCATGAACCTGATTCCATATGGAACACAGAAGTTTGACTATAAGGCGCTGGATGCTGAGAAACAGGGGATTGAAGAAGATTAAGAGTGTTTTTGAAAGAGTTCGCGATACAGCGGGCTCTTTTTTCATTTCATATTAAAGATGTAAACCATTTTTTAATATCGAAGGGAGAAAAAGAACATGAAAACAATTAAGAGAAAATACAACACTTATGATTTTTCCGAACTTAACGAGTCCGCAAAGGAGCGTGCTCGTCAGTGGTACCTGGATGATGATATGCGATCTTCTGACTGGGAAAACGAGATTGAACAGGATCTTATGACCATGTTCCCAAACTCAGATCTTCATATCCAGTTTTCCTTAAACAGCTGCCAGGGAGACGGCGTCAATATTTACGGAGAGCTTGCACCGGAGGAACTTGCAAAAGTCAAAGACTTTTACGGAGATCTGGCTGTGCTTAAGGATGAACCGTTTGAACTTCCGGAAGAACTCCGTGGAAAATTCCATTTCGAGCTTAAGAAGAACACACGGTATGCATACTGCGTTGCACGCTGCATGGAAGTAGTGCTTGACGGTGATGTGGATGTTTCTGACGAAGAACTTGAAACTTACCGCAAGTGCGCAGTATCCGTAATCGAAGCACTCTGCCAGTTTTACGAAAAGCAGGGGTACGATTACATGTATACAGCATCTGATGAGGAAATCCAGGCTACATGCGATGCGAATGAATGGAGATTCCTAGAAAACGGGGAATTTTTTATCGAAAAGCCAGAAGATGAGGAAGAGTGCCCAGACGTTCCATTCGGTCTGTATGTCATCGAGTATGTTCCGACCTCAACGAAGTTCCTGGTAAAAGCATGGAACGAAAAGGATGCGATCGCTCTCGCGATTCCGGCGAATAAGCAGGTAGGCGAGATGGAAGAGGAAGACCTTGAGGATGAAAAAGATTACAAAGCTGTCCCGGCTGACTTTACGGCAATTCGGGAACTCTTCTCGGAGTGTTCCAGAGACTGCAGCTACTGGGGAGGCGATGATAAGGTTGTCATCTTCGACATTTGAGATTTAAGAAGATCCTTCGGGGTCTTCTTTTTTTTGTCTCATATTAAAAATGTAAACAAAGAATTGATGTCGAAGGGAGAATACAGTATGAAAAATATGGAAGAAAACAAATATAAAAATCCTATCATGGAACATTACGAAGTTGACGGGCAGATGAATCTTTCCGAGTGTATGCAGGCAATGCAGATGCAGCGGAAACTTACAATCCTTAAAGGAGCGCTCATTTTACGGGAAATTCTTGGAGTCAGAGTCAACAGTAAGGAAGAGACGACACGTATGGCGCAGAAATACACGGATGCAGAACTTTCCTTCTGGATTTCCTTTCTTCGGGAAGAGTCTCACAAAGCCGCAGATATAAGGGAAAAAGAAGCAGAAGAGAGAATTCAATGGGAAGTGGACCATGACAGCCCACAGAACTGTATGGAGTCTGGACGGGAATACACCTGTTGTACCAACCACGATTATGGCCCTTTAAATCCGTGGGATGCGCCGGGTATGAGTGTAAGGGATTTCATTTAAGATGAGAAAAAGAACTGTCAGTTGCTGATGGTTCTTTTTTGTGTGCGTGTAAAAAAAATTCAGAAATCCTTTGACGATTTTAAATATGGCGCAATATGTGAAGTGTAAGGACAAATTTTGAAAAATAAGGAAGGAGAAAAGCAACATGAGTATTACAATGACAAAATTAATGTTTGCAATCCCGATGGCTTTTTTTGCATTGAGATTAATTGTGCAATATATAGTCGGACATCACGAGGAAGACCCGGAAATGTTACAAAAAGCTCTTAGAAGCATGATTTGTTTTTTCATGACGGCATGTGCAACCACATTTTATAAAGGAAAAGGTGATTTCATCCCTTTCACATTAAATGCAAGAGGAGTGATTTCGCTCATCATGCTGATTACGACGTTTAAATTCGATTTTATATCGATGTGGGTTGACTGGAAGGAGGAAATGTAATGGCAAAACTCTCTAAGAAATAGCCATATAATATCGAAAATGACAGTACGGACGGTTCTTTGTGTATCTGTAATGAAAATTAAGCAAAACATAATTTAAGGAGGATAATATTAGGATGAGTGAAAAGATTAAATATGAAATTCTTGCTGTTGTTATACTGATTTTGGCTATAAGTCTGTTGGTGGCCCCATATATGAATTCAATAGAAAAAAATAGGGATCAAGCTATTGCTGAATATGAATCTGATGGTGGTATCTGCTATGTGGATGGTGTAAAGCAGGACGACTCTTTTGATATTTATGGCATTGACTTGGATAGTTACACTGTATCCTATGAGGAGGGAAAGTTATATCTTAAAACTAAAAAAAATGAGAAAGAATTTTTCCCTGTGTTTGTACCAGTAAGATAACAATATCGACTCTTTGGGGTTAGAAAATCAAAAATGATTGGACTTTGTTCTCGTTTGATTCGAGGAGAAGACGATAATTTATGGAGAAATTTTCAGCAATCGGAAAAAGTAAAATTAAAAATATCAACGTTAAAAGCGAAGGAGATATGAAAAAAAAGATGAGTATTACAATGACAAAATTAATGTTTGCAATCCCGATGGCTTTTTTTGCATTGAGATTAATTGTGCAATATATAGTCGGACATCACGAGGAAGACCCGGAAATGTTACAAAAAGCTCTTAGAAGCATGATTTGTTTTTTCATGACGGCATGTGCAACCACATTTTATAAAGGAAAAGGTGATTTCATCCCTTTCACATTAAATGCAAGAGGAGTGATTTCGCTCATCATGCTCGTCACACCGTTTGTTCTTAATTTCATATCGATGTGGATTGACAGGAAGGAGCAAATGTAATGGGAAACCTCTCAGTAATCGGAAAAGTACATATCAAAGATATCAAGGCTCTCAAGGAATGGCATGCATCCGGTGATTTCAAGAAGTGGCATAAAGTAAACTGGTCACCCGAACTTGCCGCTTACCATCATATCAAATGGGAAGATACCGACCAGATCGCATTTTACCAGATGCAGGACAAGATTCCTGGACTTTCCAAGAGCCTTGACCGGACAGGCTCATGGATGAGTGATCTGCTTGAAATGGCAGGGTATTTGCAGTCCATCGGGCTGTCTCTTAATCTTCTCTATCTGGATGATCAGCATCGGTTTGCAGTAATATCCGGCGCGGACACGGAAAAAGCATATACACTTCCATGCCAGTTTCTTGACATTGAGGAGTATAAGGATTATTCCGACTATACACCAGATCAGATGTGTTCTATCGCAGGAGAAACAGCATCATCCATTATTCCTTCAGGTCAGGGATTTTCTTCCGTCACAGATGTTAAGAAAGACATATACAGTAAGGAAGAAAAATTAAAAGAGCAGGAGAATGCCCTGAAAAAATTACAACAGGAACAGGAAGAAAAGTTGGAAGAAATGAAGCGCCAGCTTATGGAACAGTACCGCCCGCTCTGGGAAATGATCGAGAAAAAGCAGGCAGAACTGGAAGAGGAGAAGAAAAAACTGGAAAATCAGCTTACGGTACTGGATACACAGATTTATGCCATCCGGTGTATCACAGGAGAGGTTGTGGATTTCACGCAGCTTGTCACCGGCAGACATGCAGATTCAGACACCCCGGTTGTGATTTACCAGAAACTCCGCTACATGGATGAAGAACTTGGAAAGTACCTGGCATTGTATGACGTGGACGGGGACGATACCGGGCTGTTTGAGGACATTCTCAAAAACCGTGAGGATCTGCGCGACCTGTTCTGTCCGGGTGAAAAAGCAGTCTCCTTTGTCAAAGTGAGTCGGAGCGGTATCGGATATAAGAACCACGAAAAATTTGCAAACATGCTTCAAAAATATGAGAAATACCATGGACATACCATTGGTATCCTTATAAAGAATGGAGAAAACCTGTACATGGGTTGGACGGATGAAGACCGCATTGACATCCATGATGAAAACATCTTCTTTGTGCCACAGGAAGAAAACGTATCACAGGAAATGGAAAGAACTTACAAGTCGACTTCACGGGAAGAGAAGATTTCCAGGTTCTTCATCTTTGCATTACTGCAAGGACTTGTGAATGATGGAAAGCTGATCCGACTTCCGGAAAAGGTAAGCGTTACGAAACCGAATCCGTATGTAGTATTTTCCGTGGCTGATGGGTGGATTGAGGATAACACCTATGGTTCATGGCAGGATATTCTTGATTCTTCCAATGGAGAAATCAAAAAAGGAGATATGGTACTGACGATGCAGCGGATAACAAGAGATGATGTCTATGATTTCAAACGGAAATACGAAGCATATAACAATGACAGAGGACGCGGCAAGAAAAACCGGACACATGATGTGAGCATCAGTGATTGTACGGTGTATCCGGTCAACCTTATTGATCGTGACGAAGTATGGAAGTTTTCTTATCTGGATTACCCGTGCATGGTGATCGAACACAGGGAGGATGAGAAAACCACAGAACACGGAACTTCCTGCTACATCCGTAAGGAGTATAAGCAGCTGCAGGGACCACCTACATTCTCCACGCATATGGAAGTCCTTAAAAACGACATGGGGCTGTGTGGTTACGGCAAAGTAACCGAAGAGAATGCCATGGAATATGCCAAGTGGAAGGTGGAATATTATGGAAAGGATGGATTTTACTGCGAGCATAAATCATTCAGCTCTGAGAAGAAAGCTTACTGGCGGAAAGTGTATGCTGCGGAACATGTTACAACAGAACGGCATTACTTTATTTCCGAAATCAAAGAAGATTCCGGATACGACTGGAGAACAGATTCACAAAAAAAGAAAGCCCGGGCAAACATGGAAGTTTACAAAGGTGAATTTCTCAACCTTACATACCTTGATTCCGTCCGACTCCGGTATGCCATTGCAAACCGTAAGGTAACTTCATGGCGGATCGGCAGATGCAATGTAGATTACGCGGCAGCACTCCGCTACCTCAACAATGCTCTCGAATATCTTGATGAAAGGGAAAAGGAAGAAAAAGAGATGCTGCTGAAATATATGGATAAGCTTCCGGAAAACTGGCAGGTGGATCTTGCGCTGTGGAGGAAGGAACATGGGTACAATGCACTGACGGAAGCGAGGGCGAAGAAATGGGCGTTGGAAAGGAAATAACAGGAGAAAAAGTAAGGGAGTAATATGCGTAAGATATCAATTATTATATGTATTTGTTTATTAACTATAAGTGTTGGATTATTGGATGTTCATAATGGAAATCTGGATGGTTTTCTATTAATGTTGGTAGGAATCACTTGTTTTGTATCTGCTGTTGTTCCTCCAATTACATTCTATCTTCATGTTATACTACCGTACAAAAAAATAGCAGAAGCGTTCTGAAACTATGCTTGGAGCGAAATTTATTGTAACATTACCAAAAGGAGATGAGTAAGATGGATGAATTGATTGGTTTGTTTATTGAAGACGAAGCTGCAAATGTTGACATATACACTCGACTTTTTGCTCTTGAAGGATTGAAACTTGATTGTCCAGATAAACTTCCATTAACAGTTGACAGCTATTATGATATTATTTTGGAGAAGAATGTAGATTTCTTAATTATTGACTTTCATTTAGAAAAACAGGTCACATATAAAGGGACAGATGTGCTAAGAGAAATACGAAAACATGATAGTACAATCTATGCTGTTCTTTTAACCAACTATGAACTTGATGACTTTGCAGACCAGTTTGGTGATTATGACTATGAGTTGCAAAAATCAGAAATTACTTCTCGATATAAAGATGTTGCAGAAAAGATAAAGGGAGCTATGCATATGAGCCAAAGAAAAGTATCGACAACTCACGCAACAGCTGAACAACAGAGCGAACAAAAGATTTGTAATGAACAGGTGGTGGAAACATTTTACATACCAGCGAATACAAAAAAAATAAAAGAAAAGGAGGATAGCTGGTAACAGTGATGTTTTACATTCATTAAGGTATTTAGGAAAACATTACGGGTGACAACTGGGATTCAGTTGTGGTATCCAGCTTAGTATTTATGAATAATGGAAAAATAATGAATATGAATGGGGATGACGAATGGGCGGGGACACCTTTCCCGTACAGAGTCATTATATGTGGTGTTTTTATTGTTGCGTTCGTATACCTCATAATGATGCCATTTTATCTGTATAAGGGTAGACTAATTTCAGAAGAAACGATAACTGCAGATGTAACTATTGTAGATGGAACCAAACATGTTAAAACACCTATAACTATGCCTTATGAAATCGATATAAAGTATGGTTCGCAGTATATATCTTATTACACGAAGGATGTAAATGAATATTACAAATTTAAAAAACAAATCAATCACAGATGCAAGGCTGAAATGACCATATTAAAATATGGAACTGGAGATGTGAGAATAGAAGTGGAAAAACTAAGAATCATACCCAAGAAACCAACTAATATGAAGCAAATCAGAGATTATCCAAATTTATATTACAATTTATCTGGCCATATGGTATTCGACCATATGGTATTCGAAATGGTATACAATGATGATCCGTTTCCTGGAGAGCCAGAATATAAGTATCTACCACTTATGTGTGGAGATAAATTTTATTACTATGATCCTGATTCAAACGAGATATTTGTGAAAAAATAATCATAAAAAATGTTTGAGATCCTTTGACTTTTCCGGAAACGGTGCAATAATTTAAGAAAAGAGGTAGCAATGTGTAATATACGTAAAATAACAATGAAGATGATGAATAACATTGTTGGAGAAGACATTGGTTCGTCAATTGGATGCAATCATAATAAACAGAAATTTTTTTCTTCAATGTTGAAAAGTAAGAAAATATTTCTTCTTGATAAAAGAAATGAGTATAAGGCTGTCCATGACGCTATACAGCCAAAAAATATTACAAAGAATATTTAAAAACATTTCTTTTCCAACATAATGCGTGTTATAATAGTATAAAATAAATGAAATAAATATACATAAGATGGAGAACAAATATATGAAAACACCAAAAGGAACATTATCACCTAGACAGGAAGAATTGATGCTTTTTCTCTGGGATAAGGACGTGTCTTTGATAGCGACTCAAATGGCGGAAGCAATGAAGGAAAAGGGATGGAACAATGTAACTTTATTTAAAACAGTACAGGCTTTGACAGAGAATAATTTTCTCGAAGTTAAAGGGCTTGAAAAGGCTGTTAAGACTTATGCACGAAAGCTGGCCCCATCTATGACAAGGGCAGAATATTATAGAAGGTCTAGCAGAAAACCGCGGCCAACATTGTTGTCCGCTATGGTGATACATCAAAGATGTACCACAGGGGATGAATGCGTCATATCCCCCCAAAAAAAATATAAAAAATTTTTCAAAATCTTTTGACGATTCCCTAGATAGCGCAATATATATACCGTAAGGGCATAAAAGGAGAATTTTTCAAAGCCCCAGTCAACTGTACGGAAAGGAGAAAACAGTATATGCGCACCTGGAAGATGACAAAAAACCCAAAAGATAAAAAAGACGCTGTGCTCTGTCAGTATTTCCTGACAAACACCACAGATGCCAAGTGTATGTATAATACTGCCAACTTCTACATCCGTAACACCATGACGGGGATTCAGAAGTCACCGGAGGAGCGCACTGCTAATGAAACAGAAGTGCTCCGCTGTGTCTTTAACGGCATCCTGAAAGCGAATGTCCTTGTGGATGAGAAATATGATGCCGCAATGGATGAGTACAACAAAGCCAAGGAGTTGTATGACGAGGCGGTAGAGAAACGCAAAAAGGCTGCGGAACAGTATCAGGAAATAAAGATTCCTGTTGATACAGGAAATGCTTCTGCCGGCACAGATGCAAAGACTTCTGCTGATGAAACAGAAGATGCCGCTTCCGGTCCATCTGGCAAGGAAGCAAAGCTTGTCGAGCCGGAGAAGCCAAAGGATCCAAAATACTTTAAATATCCGACCCCAAAGAAGTGGTTCCTGTCCTATGAAACTCTTGACGCAATCTTCAAGCTGATGGAGAACCCGGTGTACTGCCGGATGAACAGCCAGGTCAACCAGAACGCCATCCGCAAGCTGGCAAAGACATGGAAGGCATACTTTGCCGCCCTTGCAGACTACAAAAAGAATCCGTCAAAGTACAAGGCAAAACCAAAGATGCCGGGGTACTTAAAGTCTGCACAGTTCACGGCATGGTACACCAACCAGACAGCTCAGTTCAAGATCATAGGCAGCAAGGCATACATTCGTTTTGTCCACTGCAAGGAGCTGTTCTGCATCGGTAATGCTGATCTTTACAAAGATATGAAGTATGTCAAGACGGAAGTAAAACCTTCCCATGGCAGATATGACGTCCTCGTCACCTTTGATGATAAAAAAGATGACAAGGTTGAATTCCCGGCCGTTCCGGATAATCCAAAGCGGATCATCGGCATTGACCCGGGCGTGGACAACTTCGCTACCGTGGTCAACAACTTCGGCAAAGAAACGTTCCTGATCAAAGGCGGTGCCATTAAAGCGAAGAACCAGTGGTACAACAAGAGACGTGCCATCGCCACATCCAAACTGACCAAAGGCTCTGACAGCACGCACTCCGTAAAGAACAGTAACTATCTGGATACCCTGGACCGGAAGCGTGAAGACTTCATGCGTGACTTCTTCTACAAGGCTGCATGGCATATCTGCCGGTTTGCTATGGATAATGAAGCAGATGTGATCGTCTTTGCAAACAACAAGGAACAGAAACAGGAGATCAACATCGGGAAGGCCAATAACCAGAACTTTGTTTCCATTGCGTTCTGCAGCTTTGAAAGCATCCTGGTCCACACCGCAGCAAAGTGCGATATCCCTGTGGTTGTCCGAGAGGAAAGCTATACCTCAAAGGCAAGCGTCCTTGACGGTGACCCGATCCCTACTTACCAACAGGGAGACAGTCAGAAGTATACCTTCTCCGGCGAGCGGATCAACCGCGGGCTTTACCGCTCTGCAGACGGCACCCTCATTAATGCGGATGTCAACGGCGGGGCAAATATCATAAGGAAAGAGTACCCGGATGCCTTCAAGGGACAGAACCTTGACTACCTGTGGAAAACCACAAAAGTCGTAAAGTATACCGACCTGTATAAAGGTGCAAAAAGTACCTGTAAGGAAAAGTATAACAATAAACAGCACAGAACAAGTCCGAACAGTAAAATCAGACATTTTTACAGAAAAAATACGCGGCTGGAATACCGGATGTTCTGGGGAAAATCAAAATCTGCATAAAGTAATGCAGAGGCACCTGCGTAAGCAGTCAAAAGTAATCCTTGTAACAAAGGATAAAGGGAAATGTGTATTTCCAGCGAGGCGTACCATGCCTCGTAAAGAAGCCTCGGCCAACCCCGGTTGTCCGATGGTGTATCACAGCTTCTGTAATAGGTACTGAAAAAGATTCCGTGGAAAAAGAAATTGATGAAATGCTGCAAAGATTATAGTAATGAAACAAATGATAAACAAAAACATTCTGAATATAGCAATCCCATAATAGAATTTTATGAGGTTGAAGGACAAATGGATATATTTGATTTCCTGGATACGGAACAGAAAAAATCAAAAGATCATTTGTAAATTTTGCATATGTTGAATTTATTTGTAACAGCAGAAGGAAATTGTAATAGCAATCTCCTTTTTATTATTGAAAATCCTGCAGCGAATACAATTCGATTGTCTGGTTGTGTATTATTCTAGCAAATATTTCCAGATTTATATTAAAATTCATATAACCATATTGTATTTAAAAGTATGCAATGATTCTCCATTTCTGTGGTGTCTGAATATAAACATTTTCCGGTGAAATTTTATTATTGGAATCTTGATTTAAGAAAAATAAAAACAATCATAAAAACTTTCAAAAAATCATTTGACGATGTTACATATGGCGCAATATATATAGTGTAATTAAAAATAAAGCAAAAGACAAGGAGATAATAATATGGGAAAATTAAAGAAAATCGTTAAAAGTGATGCATTTAAAATTGTTGTTCTGGTAATCCTTTGCAGCTTTCTCATTGGTTTACCTTGCGGAATCAGATTATATTTTTACCAACAGGAAATTAGTCAGGCGGATAAGGAATTACAGGAGTACACGAAGCAGATAGCGAAAGATGCCCGGAAGATGTCAGAAGAGAGAAAAACTGCGAAGAAACTAATTGATTCAGGTGAAGCAGAAATTTACATGGAAGGCGAACCGGTAAGCGATAAATTCGAAATTGAGGGCATCGACATTAACCGCTACCGCGTCAAAGTCAAAGGGAAGAAAGTATATATTTCCCGTTAACATCAAGGAAAAGAAGGAAGTTTCAATGATGGAATTTTTAGAAGATTATTCAATGTCTGCTGATGCAGCGTTTAAACTTTTTCTGATTATTTTTTTAGCCGATTTTGTATATAAGATTTTTACAGACCGTGGGATTGTTAAGAAGGGTACAGCGCTGTATGTATATTGGATTCAGATTGTATTTTATTTGATTATTATTGCATTTTGTAAAGATACCATTCTTCGCGTTTTATATTGTATGAATTGCATTCTTACAGTAAAAAGTTTTTATTTTGATTGGCGAATTAATCATCCAGGACGCCGGGAAACTGTAGTAATGGTTCCAATTTTCCCAGATGGGACAGTTGCCGGTAGATTAAGAAGAACACGGGGTGGCATAAGAAAAAAGGATTTATGCAAGCTGGAAATTCTAGCCCGATACGATAAAGCCAAGGGGAAATATATCATAGACGATCAATTAGATCTTAGCAGTGATAATATACCAGAGGTAATAAAAAATAACATCAAACAAAATATACCACCAATGGAAGATGGCATGATATTTTATCTTTGGAAGTCAAATCTCCCGGAAGATGAAGAAGAATTAAAAAAATATCTTATGGATAGCTTAATCGTGCAAAAGGAATATGTTTCGAATTTAAAGAGAGATTTTTTAAAGCCTGCAAAGATAAGGTTACAGTTTATCGGGGAACGGACAGATTCCGTTGTAATTCCATATAAGGAATTTGATGATCGAAGATTCTAGGTGCGCAAACCCTGTGTCGATGAAATTGCCCTGGGGCTGCGATGCCCTGTAAGGGTACCGCACGGCACTAAGCTTTCACCAGTAAGCTATTGTAATTACCAGCCATGTTTTCGCATGGCTGTTTTTCTTTTCTTTCGGGCAGGGAAATCCCATGTATCCAGGCAATTCTGTCTGCCATTCCACGTTTCCGTAAAACCTTTTGAAAAAATTTTAAAAACTTTCCAAAATTCTTTGACGATTTTCCAAAAAGCGCAATATTTATAGTGTAAGGGTTAAAAAGCCACAAAGGAAAGGAGGAATAACCGATGGCAGAACAGAAAACAGCATTACAGCCGAAACCGATGGCGATCCATACCTGCTATGTTGTGGACATCAAAAGCCAGCTTGTCACAGAAAAAGGCGAAGTTACTGGCAGCCACAAGGTAGATGAATCGATTATGCATGCCACAAGGAAAGTATGCCTTGACGCATTAAAGTTCTGTGCAGAATTATTCCTTAAAGAGTGGGACAGCCTGAAAGGTCTTCAGTTCCTTGAGATGAAACGCAGATGTGATGTGCTGATCCACACGACAAAGGCCAGCACCTCAAAGTACGCCTTTGACGGAAGCGGCACCACCAACCGCCGCAGTGTTTACCACTACGAACACGGTAACAAAAAGTATAACTACAGTGTATGTAAGTTCCAGAACGGGAAGATATACAACTGTGATCTCAATGCATCGTATAACATCGTGGCACGGTTCTTCTTCCGGGAGTATGAGAAGCTGGATGGCTGCCCGAAACTCCCTCCGGTGCCGATGCGTACACTGGATACCCTTTTGACGTTGTTATACAGCAGCGATGAAAAAGCCGCTTAAGTATAAATGTAACTGTAAACCTGTGTGACTGTAAATAAAATCCACACCCGTATAAACCCGCAAGGGTAGTAAGGGGGGTGGTGGCACGGCAAGGCAATAGTTCCTGCTGCTGTCGACGATACCTTCGCGCCTGCCTGTTGGCAGCTCTTGTGTGGTGAACCGCCCTGCGGGACGGGGAGCTAAACCTGTAGCAGCGTAATAGTTTGTCAGTAGGCACTGGTATTCCCGGCCCTAAAGAATGGGAAGCGCCGGCCAATGCTCTTTATTGCCCGGTGAGGTATCACTTTGTAAGAGAATGTTTGGAAAAAGCTATACGGGAATTTTGATATAAGAAAACGGTCTTATGTTATGAGATCGTTTTTTGTTATTATGAGATTGATATAAAATTATCGTGGATGTAAAAATAAAGCATAAAGCAATTTTATGTTGACAAATGATTGATTTGGGATTATTATAAATATATCAAATGAAGCGTACGATAATTATAAACCAATTTCAAGGAGGAATAAAGATGGTAAGAAAATGGTATAACACAAATGTCCAGAGAGTATCCGCAATGATGGACATTGATGACGATTACATCCTTTTAAATTCCAAAGGAGAAGTATCGGGAGTATTTGACGATGAAGATCCGGAAAGTATTTATCACTCTACATTGGATCCGGATATTTTTGGAGAACTTCTATCCGGAAAAGAAAGGGAGAAAAAAGAGGAAAGTCTTAACATGGGACACATCACACTTCCTCGTCCTGTTGTGAATATCCAGTATTTCCTTGGAAGAAAACCTGTCCTTTCTAAAGAACTTAAAATGTCAGTCGAAGATCTTGAACGGGTGATTTACTATAATGGGTGGGTGATCATTGATCCGAAAGAAACGAATTATACATACAAACAGGTACTGGGCATTCAGGAATACATGAATGCTGCAGCGAAAAATGATTTTGTTGCCATGCAAGGCGCGGAAGCGATCGAGAAGCTTCTTGAAAAAGAGAATGTGAAAAACCGCCAGTATATGGTTCTTCATTTCCTTCCGGTACTTCCGATTTCTGTAAGATACCGGTATTTTAAGGATGAAACGAGCGAACATGGCGGAAGATATACCCCGATCAACATCAATTTCCTGTATGAAGGTTTGATCATAAAGATCGCAAAATTAAAGCGGTTGCAGGAACTTGGGATACCGGAAATTATCATTATAAATGAGAAGAATTCGATCCAGAGAACGGTGGATGGATTGATCAGTAACGGAACGCATTCCACTCCATTCGTCTCTCTTCAGACGTTTGAGCCGTATGACTCACTGGATACGCTTTATGATTTCATCACAAGCATCCATTCTTACAAACCGCACTGGGAGAACCACATTGACTCTGATCTCTTACTCGGTGCATACAGAACCTATAAGGATTACGATGAAACCTTAACCGAGGATTCATACGCATGCGACGATCCGGAAATGCTCAAGCTGGAAGAACTCCGCCATAAAGTCAATGAAAGTTTAAGGAGTTTCGTTGCAGAATACGTCAAGCAGAACCACAAGCGTTACATTAATTTTATGGATAAGATTTCCAACGCATCCGTATGCAACATCGTATACACCCTCGACCACTGGCTCTGTCCGGTAATCGGATGTGTCGGTAAAAACGGTGAAAACCACAGTTTCGTAACGCACAGATGGTACAAGGAAGATTCGGAAGAAAGCAGAAAGGTTATCGAAGAGATGTTTCCTGCAGTCGAGCGCGGCATTGTCAAACATGTTGACCTTTACATTAAGAAACAGTTAAAATGGGAAATGTAAGAGAGGAAGGAGAACGGGCGGGGGTTCCCGCCCGATGAAATAAAGATGGAAGAGAAGAAATTCAATCAGAAAAAATTCCGGGAATTGCTGAAAAAGGGAATCGGTCTCCGCACTCAGAAGGAATTCGCTGTGCAGGCTGGCATGTCCCCGGCAACCATCAACCGGATGTTAAACGAGGATGTAATTGCCCGTCCGAAGATCAAGACACTGGAAACGCTTGCAAGTCATATGCACAACGTGAGCTATTCTGAACTGATGGATGCCTGTGGATATGAGACACCTGGTATTGAAGAGGTAGTCAGGAGCTTGGAAAGCGATATTTCCGATTTCTTTGCTTTCTCCGACGGGATCAGCTTTTTCCCGGGTATGGAAGAAATGCTTGAAAGGCTCCGTTCCTTTATACAGAGGGATGGAGTGCAGATCGTAAGAGCCAATGGAAAGGAAAACACCGGAGATGATATCCCGGAGGATGTCAAGGAAAAAGGTGCAGAAGAAAAAACAACAGTTTCCATCGAATGGCGGTATAACAACTGTGAGTGCAATACGGAATTCCATGTGTACTATATTCTTACCAAAGGGGATAAGGTCATCGTCGTTGACAACGATATTGATAAGTTATTCGAAGCACCGGCTGGAACAAAGGAAACCTATATCCAACACACAGCCATCGTGAGTACGAAATACTCCCCAGCAGCACTGAGATTACTGGAGAACATTTTTGGCGGAGTATTGCCGGGTGTGGATGTGGAGATCCTTCCTGCAACGTATGCCGGTTATGGATTTGAGGTAAAAGGAACACCGAAAGGATTTGTGGATTTCCTTAATTTGCACTCCGACACATTCTGCGACTGCGAGGAAAATACGCAGCTTTACCGCCGAGTAGTGGAAGGGGAAGACCCGGAGGAAGTATTTAGGGAATATGGAAACTCGGCATTTGCTGTTGGCCCATGTGGAGTGATCGCGGATATCATGAAAAAGGAAACCGAAGAGGAATATATGTACTATACGGAGGATGACCGTCTTCCGAAAGACATGAGGAATGCCTGCATCATGAACCGGGCAGAATACGATTTCATTGAACCACTTTCCAATGATACAAAATACTACCTGTATGAATGTGCAAGAACGCTCAAGCTCCCGACATTTGGTGTCGTTTACCACAACACCACAATCCAGAAAGCCGTATGCTGGCAGTATAACACAGAAACATTCGAAGCATAGTTCTTAAAAATAAGATGGAGAAACAATTATGGCAAAATACAACATTACTTACAGCTGCGGTCACGAAGGAACGGTCCAGCTTTTTGGGAAATCAGAAGAACGCGAACGCAAAATCAAATACTACGAGGAATTCGGTCTCTGCACGGAGTGCTACAAAAAGCAGAAGCAGGAGGAGAACGCAAAACTTGGCTTTCTGATCGGCGGATCTGTAGCGGATACACTCTCGGAGAAAGGCGAAATCCAGATCTGTCTGTCCTTCGCCGGGGATACCCTTCCGCACAAGGAAGAGATCAAGGCACTGGGATACCGGTGGACAGCCGTGGATGCCAGCCAGATGGCCTATATGCGCAAGCCGGATATGGGATGGGTTAAGGTTGTCCCATACGAGCATCTGGAAGAGGAAAAGGAAAAAGCTTTTGCAATCGGTGCAAAGGAAGCAGAGATTTCCGACCGTGAACTGGCAAACCAGAAGGAACGGTACCAGGAAATGCTTTCCGAGCAGAAACTGTTCCGAAAGCGCAACAAAAAGAAACTGGAAGCGCAGAAACAGCTTGCCGATCTTCTCCCAGAAAAACCGGAATGTATCCGGGACGGACACTGGAACGAAAAAGTTTACGGAAAAGCCGGAAGGTATTCCATATATCTGGATGGAAACAAGGTTAATATTTCTGATGAGGAAGCTGTGGGACTGGAAGAGTACCTTGGTAATATGGAAAAGTACCGTAAGAAAAAGAAAGAGTTAATGGAGAATTAAAGATGGACAGTAATTTTCTTGAAATCGTTTTAGACGAATGCGGCAGTGTAAGTGCAGACAACGAAATTTTCGTATACAACCCTTTGCAACTCTGCAGAAATTTGATTACGGAAGGATATAGCATGGATCAACTTGTCCATTTCTTTTCTGAGCATGTTTATAAGATGCTCTTGGATAAAAAATTCCTCTCCCAGTGGTGCAAAGATATCGGGCTGCAGGCACCAAGCGATTTCTGCGTTTTTCTTTTGAACGACTATGGCTTTAAAGAAACCATCCGGGCATATAATGAGATTGTTTCTTTGAGAACTGACATTGAAAACTGTAAAAAGGAAATCGCAGAAGGGAACCCAATGGATTTGGATGGAAGTTTTTTTTCTTGGAAAGATTTCTGCGATTGCAATGGGAAAAGAAGATATCGGACAAAAGAAGAATGGATTAAGGATGTTCAGCAAGTGATTAATGATGATATGTTACAAATTTCACAGGAAGAAGGATATCTGCACGATGAGTGGAAACGTTATACGGGCACAGCTAATGCGGATGCGGATGAACTTATGAGCGCGGAACTTGGTCAGATTGTCAAATGGTGGCAGGAGTTCAAAAGACTGATTACTCTTGAAAATTAATTTTTATGATTAGAAAGAGAGGAAAAGAACATGTTTAAATTTAAGCATTACGGAGTCGAAGTGGTATATCAGGAATGCGAACCGGGAGAGTTCGAAGAACAGTTAAGAAAACAGAAGATTAAGTATAAGCACTTGCCTATACTCGACAAAAAGATCATCAAGTATAAAAAAGATGGTGAAGATAAATATGCATATTTTGCGCACAGCACAACATGCGACCGGATTTTTGTTACCACAGAGATTCCGGAAGATATGAGATGGGAAAACATTGATCTGGATTACCGGATGCAGTCAGAAGGAGAAAAACCAATGCCACTTGTGACAAGAGCAAGACTCTTATATGACAAAGCGATTGACCTTGCGGCTGGCATTGAATTGCAAAAGAGGGAACTTTTTGAGGTAACAATGCCTCCGCATGTTTCAGATACAAACTTAAATATGGCGCTTATTTCCCTAGGCTCAAGCCTTGCGGAGATCCGTGGAATGGATCACCATGACGTGCCGGAACTGGATGAGTAGTGGGAGGAGAGAAAAATGTTTGTAAGCGATGAGTTAATGGGGAAGCTTTTAAAAAGCACCAATATTACCACAGAAGATGTCGAAGAAGATGAGATTAATGAAAGATCAATTAGAATTGTGAAGCGTGCAGAAGCATTGAAAAAAGCGGGAAAATGGGAGGATGCAGATAGATCCGGAGTAGAATATTACTTTTTAAAGTCCTTCATGACAAATGATTTATACAAGGACTTCCCCGTGATTATCAACCATTTTTAAAACACTGTTCTGACAAGGTGCAGAAATATATGGCGGCATGGTGGTATGGCTCTGATGAGTTTGACATTTACACGATGGATGAGGCGGTCAAGCATAAGGTGTTCCGTGCAATATACAATGGTGCAAAGCTTGGGGATGACTACTGCCGGAAGCTGATCATATATCTGTACAAAACATATTTCAAGAAAGAATACAATCAACTCAAACGGTATTCGAAACTATCCATGTATGACGTTTACGATCTGTGCGAAAACGGGTCTGGCTATCAGAAGGGCTCGCGAATACTGCTTATGGCTGATTTCTTGAACATAAAGCACGACGAAACCTGCAGCTGTCTGTCCGCCGTTATCCAGGAGTCCATGGAAAGAGAAACACGTAATTACGAAAAGATTACGGACCCCGAGCCACTTAACGAAGATCTTTACCATGCAAGTGCAATACAGGTGAATGTGTGGTCTGACCAGGAACTCCAGCGACGCCGGAAATATCCTTTCAGGGAATACTGCAAAATCATGGAGTTTGCCATACGCACATTGCGGGAATTTGGGCTTGACGAAAATTATATTTTCGCTCATCTTGATGATGACAATAATTTCGATGCAATTACACAAAAACTAACGCAGGCTCTTTATACGCTTTGGGAATTTTTCCCGGGGAAGGAATTCTCCTTCGAAGAAATACAGCGGGCGGCGGCAGTCCGGACGATCATGGAAGGGATGCATGGAGCCACGGAAGACTTAAAGTGCGAGATAGACGGATTGCTTGGAGATGACGGATATTGGAACCATACGCAGCAGAAATTCAACCCTGATTTTTACACAGAACTCAAAAAGAAGGAAAACAAACAGCCTGCAGAACCGGTCAGGGAAAATAAGGAGTCCATCCCGGAAAATACCGCAGGTGATCTTGAAAAATACGCAATAGAAAACGAAGAATTAAAACGGAAAATCAACGAACAGGAAAGAATGATCCATGACCTGCAGAAACAGTGTAGAGAACAGGAAAAGGAAAGTGGTAAGATTAACCAGCAACTTCTAGCATGGAAAGACGAACGGACAGAACTTGTTGCTCTCCGGAACTTTGTTTATCAGATGAAGATCGAAGATGGTAGTCCGGTTGTTTCGGACGATAGTATTGATTCCATGAAAAAAGCGATCATGGATAAGGACGTAATCATTATCGGCGGACATATTAACTGGCATAATAAGCTGCGCCGAATCTTCCCGAAGTGGACATTCCTTCTTACGGAAGAATTTAAGACGGTGGATGGGAAGATGCTGGAAAATAAGGAAAAGGTTTATTTCTTTACTGACCATATGAACCACATGGCGTATGGAAAATTTGTCGCTGCTTGTAGGGAACGCAATATTGAGTTTGGATACCTTGCAACAATTAACACAAACCAGCTAATTCAAAGAGTTTACGAGGATCTTTGCGATTAACAGAGTAAAAATCTTATATTTGGGCGGTCTTGGAGCATATGTGCAACTCAGGACCGCCCATTTTGTATACATCTATTTCTTCGTTTGAAAAAGGTAATGTCATATTCTTGTTAAGAAAGGGTAATGTCATATTTCTGTAGAAGGAAAATGGAGGAAACATAAACTATGAGCAACATCCGTATATTTGATATTCCGGACGAAGTTCTGGAAAATGAAAGCTATAAAAGAATTTCAAGAAGGCTGAATGCAACAAAAAAGACCGACAGAGATCTGTGCAACCATATCATATCTACCGCCAACTTCGTCTATATGTACTGTACGCAGTATGAAAAAGAGGATACGGTAGACAGGTCGGATGCATTTGTGGCAGCGCTTCTTTTCAATTTCTGGAAAATCATTGCGCCAAAAACAGAGAATCGGGAGAAAAACCAGGAAGAAGAAAGAAAACTTGCGCAGATCAGCAGTGCCGCACAAAAGGACATCGTAAGAAACACACCGGAAAACATCACGAATATCCTGTATGTGAAAGACGAAGTAGGGCAGCACATCCATGAGATCATCTACACCTGCAATGCGCTCGACAACATCATGTGCTTAAAAGGGAGTGATGGAAAACCGTTCTCGATTCCAACGGTACTTTCCATCATGTCATCCAGTAAAAACTTCCGGCCATCAATCGTAAAGAACCTCCGGAACTTCTTTATCCGGAATATCGAGGCATACGCGGAGGAATTCAAGGTATCATTTTCAAGCAAAGACGAGATGCGTGCATTTGATGAGTTAAGCGGGGATGCAAAGGAAGCACTGTTTGCAGCGGTATCAACCGTGCTTAAGACAAATGGCCGTCCGGTCGCAATCAAGGAGCTGAACCTGTCGGCAGCCAGTGATTTAAACCAGGTGGTGATGTTTACGTCGGATCCGAATAAGGTAGTCAAGTTTTACGACAGGAGAACACAGAGTCTGTACGAGATCTGATCCATTTCTGGTCTGCTTTCTCTTGGTACAAAAATTTCATTTCATATTCTCTATGTAAAAAATTGTTATTTTGAAAGGAGAACGAAACATGAGAAATTTAGAAAAATTAGCAGAGGAAGTAAAGGCAGCAATGGAGGAGATGTCTGGTAAGAAAGTAAAGATTTACCATGGCTTAAACCGTAACGGAAAGTCGATGACGGGATTAACCGTTCATGATTCTTCCGTCAATATATCACCGGTGGTATACCTTGACCCGGAGAAGGACTTTGATGTTCCGGTAGTAGTGCTGGCTAAACAGTTTCTTGAAGTTATTGAAGCAAATATGCCGAAAGCTGATTTCGACACAAGCCAGTTCACGGACTTCGAAAAAGCAAAAGAAAGGATCATTATGACCCTCATTAACAGAGAACATAATAAAGATCTTTTGGAAAAAGTTCCGTACATTGACATTACAGGTGATCTTGTGGTCATCTTTAAGTACAATGTCATGAGTAAACTGGGACAAGCTGCAAACATTGTAATCCGCAATGAGCATGCGAAAAAATGGGGGGTATCTCCAGAAGCGTTATATAGCATAGCGGAAACAAATACAGCCCGGCTCTTTCCACCGGAAGTTATCAAACTGGCTTCCTTTGTGTCAGAAAGACTGGACGCACCGGTTGCGGATGTTGGATATTACATTCTGACAAACAAGCAGCATTTAGCAGGTGCGACAACGCTTGCGTATCCGTCGCTGATGAAGCGGCTGTGCAGAGCGTATCAATGCAAGAAACTCCTGATCCTGCCAAGCAGCGTGGATGAGCTTTTGATTTATCCGGCTAAGGATGAAGAAGACCTTGACGGGATGGTGAAAGAATCCATCAACATGGTCCGCGAAGTAAGTGCAACACTGGACCCGAAGGATTTCCTGTCAGACAGCGTGTACGTGTATGACAGCCAGCTGGACAATTACACAGTCTGCAAGTAGAAAGAGAAAACGGAGGATTACCCCTCCGTTTTTTTTGTGCATCAGTATTCCTCATCTTGCACACTTGCTTCCGCTTCTTCCATTACCTTCCCGGTTGTCTTCTCGGAACAGAGTCATCTCATCTGCTGTCTCAAAAGATCCCTTGTCGTTATCGATTCCAGCTTTGCGTGCTGCGAGTCCTGCGGATCCGCGGATCACATCGTTGAACGTACCACTGTCGACCAATTCAAGGATGTCGCTGTCTTCGCGGCACGAAAGAAACTCATACAGCCTGATCAGCCGATCTGTTCCGGTTCTTTGCTTGCCTGGTATTTTTCACAGATTTTTCCATAAGCTGACTATAAGAAAAGATGGATATCCGCGCAGAACAAAAATTTTATTTCATATTTGTGATGTAAACAATTTCACATATCGAAGGGAGAAAAAATTATTATGAAGAAGAATGAAATTATAAATAGAGAATTCGAAACACGTATGATGCATTGCGGTTTAATGGCAGAAATTATTGCCTACCGCAGCTGCAACGACATGGATGTCCGGTTTGAAACTGGACATATCCGCCACGGAGTCAGATATTCTGACTTTAAGAAGGAGAAACTGGCCGAGTTCTCTAATAAGGAGAAAAGAGCAATGCGTCTCGGAGAAATCCGTTCCATGCATTGCGGGATGGACGCAGAGATTACAGATTACCCACGGAGTACAAATATTAGCGTGGAATTTGAAAACTCTGCCAAAAGAACAAGAGTGGCTTATGATTCCTTTAAAAAAGGTTCCGTAAGTCCTCGTCCTCGCACACGCGTAGGTGAGAAAAAGATGATGAACTGTGGGGTAATGGCAGAAATCATCGCCTACCGTGGGAATAAGGACATTGACGTCCGGTTTGAGGGTAAAACCATCAGAGAGCATATGACTTATGATGCTTTCAAAAAAGGTTCTATTGCTGTAAACGAACAGAAAAAGTCCAAGAGACGGATGGAGGACGAGCAGAAATACGTTGGACAGAAGAAAATGATGAAGTGTGGTCTGGAAGGCGAAATTGTTGCTTTCCACGGCTATGCAAACATCGAAGTCAAGCTGTCCAATGATGAGATCCGTTCCACCGATCTCCGTTCCTTCAACGCAGGTACGGTCAGTCCTACCAGGGTTTACCTTGGGGAGATCCGTACCATGCGTTGCGGACAGGAAGCAAGAATTGTTTCTTTTCGTACAAAGGACGATATCGACATCGAGTTTGTTGACACTGGATTTGTACGCAAGAAAGTAACTTATAGTGCTTTCTCCGCAGGACAGATCAAGGCTCCTGTTCTTGATCATCGGAACAGACCATTCAATAGCATGGTTGAGATGTGTGAGCACTATCATATTAAGTACCAGACATATCACCGCCGGATCATGGATGGCTGGACACAGCGTGAGGCTTTGACGATACCGGTATGCTGTTAATGCCGGCACCGTCAGAATTAAGAAGAACCTTCGGGTTCTTCTTTTTTTTGTTGGCACAGGTCTGCCTTTTCCGTTTGCAAAACGGCATCGCATATTTCTGTTAAAGGAGTAAGAAGAAGGAGGATGAAGATTTGCAGATCAGACAGCAGTACAACGCAGATATTATGAATGAACTTGGAATCACTGGGGAAAAACAGTCGGATTTTGAGCAGAAAATAAGAAAAATAAAGATGGATACAGATGACGCACTCGGGCACCGTCAGGAAAAGATGCATATTGATCTATGCGGGTTGTCTTTTTACCTGCCGCTGTCCCTGTACCGCCCAATCGAAATTTTGTGCAAACAGCAGGACACGGATTACCCGTTCCTGCATGAAAAATACGGGAAGGACTTAATCCGCGCACTGTTATCCCATTACCTTGCCGGGGATGCGGAATTAAACAGGTACAGTAAGGATTTTGTCTTAAAACAGGCGCAGAATGCCTGCGCACAGCTGGGGTTCCCGGAACCGGAGGATGAACCAGATGGGGAAAGTAAATTTGTCGTGCAGTGGCTGACGTACCAGTGCAACAAGATCACAAACAGCTTCTTCTGTTAAAAGGCGGACTTCTTTGCATGTATTCTTTTGTTTCATATTCCTATATGGAAACAAAAGTCATCGAAAGGAGAAAGAAATGGAAGGAAAAAGGAAAATCCAGTATTGCGAGGATGGTGTATTGTGCCACAGCTACGTCCTCGATGGAGGCAAAACATACAACCCGTGTGGCTGTGGATCGAATGTGTACCATCTGGAATACGATGGAAAAACAATCTTCGGCGTGTGCAACGCGTGTGGTAAGGATATTTACGAAGTTAAGCCAGTCTATATCCCCCAAAAGCTTAACGAAGGCATATGGAACTGACAAAGAAAGGCTTGCAGCAATGCAGGCTTTTTTTGTTTCATATTAAAGACGTAAACCGGATTTTTAAACATCGAAAGGAGAACAACATGGAATATGTATTAACAGAAGAAGGAAAAAGAAAGGTTGCAGTATTTATTAAGGAATGCGAGGCAAAGAGAAAGGAAATTCTGGATGCCGGTCTTGATACCGCGGAGGACACACAGATCCCGACAGAGGCGGATATCCTGTCGGACCTGAACAACGGAGTTGAGGTCGACGAGGACGGGGATTACTACAATGCGTGGGGAGTTACGGACAATTACTGCTCCGACAGGGCGTGTGAGTTGGCAATCGGCGAGGATTTCGTATCGAACACAACCCGCGTGCAGGTCACGCTCCGGAAAACCATTGAGGTTACGGAATATTTTGATGCAACTCCGGAAGACCTTGAAATGATCGAGCGCGGAGAGAACCCGTTTTTTGGCAAGATGGAGGATATCTGCAATGAGCAGTGTGGAAAAACGGAATTCGACTACCAGATCGTGGACGAAGATACCGGGAAAACACTTGTCGACTGGGATTAAAGAAAACGAAAAAAGGGCGGAAAAATTTCCGTCCTTTTTTTTGCGCGTCTGCATGGATATTTCCAGGGATGATATTTCGTTTCCATTTTACTCTATATTGATGCTGACTACTTCCAAGTTTTGCCCGTAACTGTAACCATTACACAGGCTAAGACCATATTCCATGGAAAAGACTATTAGGATGACCTTGGAAAAACAGAGGAAGCAATGAGAGTATCCCAAACAGACACAGGCACACAGATTGCCGCACAGGGATTAAGCGACGGTGCATGGAACGGTACCTTCAATTTTACGATCACCCAGCAGACTACAACCAGCAAGATGTATCCGATTCGTCCGATGCGTTCAGCACAACCGAACAGATAAGATATTCTTTTTGGAATGCAGACAGATATGCCAGGAAAACTCCGCTGTTACAGGAAAACGGAGTCTCCCGGCATATTTTTGCAGAAAAATCCAATACGACGCAATATATAAAGTAAGAGCGAAATCCAGGCATGTTGAGCAGTTTCTTAAAAATGCCGGAAGAACCGTACCCTTTAAAACCGATTTTTGGTATACTGTTTACAGAAATTAACGAAAAAGAAAAATTTCCACAATCATGGAAAAATAAGAGGAGGATTTTACCTATGGCAGAATTAAAGTGCCCGCATTGCGGACAGGCATTTACAGTGGACGATACGGAGTTAAGTTCGATCACCCAGCAGATCCGGGACAAAGAGTTTGAGAAGGATTTAAAGTCCCGCATATCCGAACTGGAAACTCACTTACAGGAAAAACACAGGCTGGAGATGGAAAACCTGCAGAATCAGCTTGCGCTGCAAAAAGAGGAAGCACACGAAAAAGAGATCCGGCAGGAGAAGGAAACGCATGAGAAAGAAATCGAGAAATTAAGGGAACAGCTTAAGAAAGAAGAGGAAAAGAACCAGAAACTGCAGGCAAAGCTTGACAGCAGCGAGGACAAAAAGACAATTGCCGTCATGGAAGCTGTCAAGAAAGTTGAAGATGAGAAGAAGGACCTTGAGATCCAGCTGACACAGGAAAAAGACAGGGAGAAAATCCTACTTGAGCAGAAGGACGAGCAGATCGCCTACTACAAAGACCTTAAGACAAAAATGTCAACAAAGATGGTCGGGGAGACACTGGAGCAGCACTGCGAGATCCAGTTCAACCAGTTAAGAGCCACGGCATTCCGGAATGCATATTTTGAGAAAGACAACGATGCAAGAACCGGAAGCAAGGGAGACTACATCTACCGGGAAACCGATGCGAATGGCGTGGAGATTATTTCGATCATGTTCGAGATGAAAAACGAGATGGATGAGACAGCCACAAAGCACAAAAACGAGGACTTTTACAAGGAACTGGAAAAAGACCGCCGGGAGAAGAACTGTGAATATGCTGTACTTGTGTCCATGCTGGAAAGCGACAGCGAGTTGTTCAACGCAGGCATCGTGGATGTATCTTACAAATACGATAAGATGTACGTTGTCCGCCCGCAGTGCTTTATCCCAATCATCACACTGTTAAGAAATGCAGCCATGAACGCGCTTTCATACAAGCAGGAGCTGGCTGTAGTCCGCAGCCAGAATATCGACATCTCGAATTTCGAGGAAAACCTGATGAATTTCAAGGACAATTTCGGACGCAACTACGATATCGCCCATACTCATTTTGACAAGGCAATTGATGAGATTGACAAGACGATCGATCATCTGCAGAAAGTCAAGCGGGAACTGCAGGGGTCTGACAACCAGCTTCGGATCGCCAACAATAAGGTGGACGACATCAGCATCAAGAAGCTTACCAAGGACAACCCGACCATGCAAGCAATGTTTGAGGAGATTAAGAAGAGAGAAGAAGAATAGCAGGAATATGAAAGGACATCATGCGTACGTATTGGCATACGAACAATTTGTGGTACCGGGAAGAGGTTGGGCGGTATGCCCCGTTTCCCTCCGTTAACTTTGGAAAGGCTGCGGGTCTGCCGGAGAAATGAGAGAAAGATGGGAGAAAATACAGGAGTTCCAAAGAGAGTGCCCCTTTTTCTCAGAACCTTCCCGAATGGATCTTGAAACCACGGTTAATATCGCTATATATGGTATCCACGCACCCCATAAGGGGTGCGACTTTTTTGTGCATTACTTTTCGCTATCATCCTTGACAACAGCATCTGCACCCTGGACGGTAACCCATCCATGTTTGTAACGGGCTTCTGCTTCTTTCATGCGGATCAGTTCGTTTGTAATGGAAGAACTTAATTTCTTATTGGCTTCTGCTTCGGCCTTTGCTTCAATGAGTCTTGCATCGGCATCCGCCTGTGCTTTGGTTTTCTTAACCTTTGCGTCCGCTTCTGCCTTGTCGATTGCAGTCTGATTCTTGATTGCCTGTGTCTCAGCTTTCTGCTGCGCCTGGATCTTAGAGTTGATTGCCTTCTGGGTTTCCTTGTCCACGCTCGCATTGATCATGGAAACATTCGAAATGGAAATGCCATATGAATCGAACTTGTCTGCAAGGTATTTTGTTAACGCTGCATTAACATCCGCCCTTTTTTCACCAAGAACATCAGAGACTTTGTAGCGTGCGATGACTTCCTTGGTCCAGCTGATGATGTTTGGTTTTATGAAGCTGTCCCGTACAGTCTTTCCTGACTGTCCTTTGAACTTTGTAAATACTTCGCTGACCTTATCGTGCTGGTAATTGTACGTGTAAGTCAGATCAATCTGGATGGATTTTCCCTCAGATGAGGATGCAGAGAAACTGTCGTTATCCGGTGAATCCCCATTCTTTCCGGAAGTAAGGTAACTCTGTTCAATACCAACCGTATACAGCGTTACCTTAACGGTTGGAGATTTAAAGTGCCATCCCTGATCCAATACATCCCCTTCAACACCGCCGTTCATATTATACTTGACACCAACATATCCAGCGGGAACTTTTGTGATGGACATAGACAGGATGATTAATCCGATGATTATAATTACTGCAGCAATGACTGCACCAACGATCCAGGAGTTGGTATTATTTTCTTTTTTTTTCGACATCTTCGTTTTCCTTTCTCTCTTCACTTTGAAAAATATTTCTAATTTTTCTGATTACACTACCGCCAATTTTTGAGAACAGTGGCGATAACAGCAGCCATAAAAGAATAGCTGCCAAAATAACCAATATCGTAAATACTGGCATACAGGTATCCTCCTTCCCTGTTTAATTGTTAAAGCGGATAAGATGTCGGACTTCTTATATCGGGTATCTGATCTCCCCCCCTCTTTTGTATGTTTTTGTGCCTGAAAACGAATATTTTCGTCTCATCTGGTATATTGAGCCTTTTTGAAAATCGTCAAAGAAAAATGGGAATTTTTTGTAATTTTTTTGTTTTTGAAAATTGGAAATAAGCATCGTGCATAATTCGTTGTTGCATATTAAAGATGTAAAGAAAACATAGGATGGGAGGTACAAAAGAATGTCACACATAGGTTGCGGGAACAACATTACACAGCCTACGGGACAGTGTTTTGGTTGCAAATATTGGAAGCCTGCTCGTAAAACATTGTTTCTTAGTACATCAGGTCATTGCACTTTAAGTTACTGTAAGAAAAATAGCATATATAACAAAAAGAGGGGTTAAAATATTCTTCGGTGAATACTATGTACTGTCTGGACAGTTATCAAACGGCCAGTATCTTCGTGCGTACGGGGATAAGAAAACAAACTACCCGGCAAAGAAATGCCGGATCATAAGACACAACGAGGGGCTTGTATTTGTTGCGTAGAAAGTGCGCCTTTGCACAATTCATCTCGTATATTGAATAGATGGAGCGGAGAAAAATATGAACACAAAAGAAATCAAGACAGAATTTAACAATTTCCTGAAAACGGAAGAGGGTAGGAGCTGGCAAAAAGAGAAAGCCGATCAGAATATGTCCGGGGATTTCGGAGATTACCTTTACGATTTTTACCCGGAATATCTTGCATAATCTTTGAAAAAGAAAAGGACGGCTCGCAGAGACCGTCTTTTCTGTGTTATAAGTTTTGTTTATTTTGGCATTTAAAAACCAATGCCCTGCAAAATTAATATATACCTTTTCGGTGCAGAAAGCAAAGGAAAACCGTGTTTCATCTGCAAATATTTTTCAGTTTGCTCATTATTTTTTCCTTTTTTCTTTTGAAACCTTATAAGATAGGTTAAAAGCACGGCTTCTCGGTCGTATCTTTTTTTGTTTCATATTCCTGATGTAAACATTGATGCATCGAAAGGAGAAAATAAGATGAGTGGAAAAATTGAATTAGGAAAAGAGTACAAATTCGCGGGATATGACTGGATTGCTGTCTTATGCGATGATAGCAACGGAGTCATTCTGCAGTCCCTCGGGATCACATCTGGTCCATGGCCGGGATATAAAATGGAAGAATATGGCAATAGCCAGTATTACAGCAGTGATATCTCAAGTATTAACGACTACGATGAGAAGACCCGGAAATTGTATGAGAGAATCAAGGGTGTGGAAAAGAAGTATTCCTCCCGGGAAGAAGGCTTATATTTTCCGGCCGGATATGTTGCTGGCACAAATAAGGTATGGCGGAAGGCACTTGTTACCTTGGCGGAACGTGCAATGGATTACGTCTGGCTTGGTACTGTCCGCGGAAAAGCTGCTTTGTATATCAGCCCGTGCGCCGGAGCAGACTATTACCTCAAAAGCTACTGCAACCAGGAGAAATCCTGTGTCATTGCTCCCGCTTTTTACCTCGATTTATCCAAGGTTACCGTAGAAGGTGATGAAATCCTGATTGGTGGAGAATCCGCTGCGAGAAACATGGAAGAGTCGAGAAAATACGGGATTGTCTTAAGAGAAAAACCTGGTGCATGGGGACTGACGAAGAAGGATGTAATGGAATTGTATGACATGCTTGACGGAGAGGAAGCATTTCCTCTGGAACTGGAACCGGATTTTGTGGAAAGTTCCGCAATGGGATTTATTACACCGGAAGCCGCAGAAGCTCTGGAATATGAGTACCAGACCGGGCTCAGGGAGTTTGTCGCAAATATCCTCGATGACATGGAAAATGAGTCAGAGGATGGCACCTATGAGTACAAAGGCATCCGGATCCATCTGAGCAGATAGGAGAAGAAGAAAGAATCCTGGGAGGGAATACGAATGTATTTCCCTGCGGGGTTCTTTTTTTGAGTGCATACAGAAATCCCCTGGATTTCCTTCGGAGCTTTTTTGGGATGTGAAGGATGACGTGGCATTCGATGTTCTGATCCGCGTCATGCAGAAAGAGGTACCAAGGCGAAAACCGGTCGGGTACTGCGAGGAAGGTGTCCGGATGCTCAAAAAATACTGGACGAAGGATTAATTACTTTTTTTGTTTCATATTGAAGGTGTAAAGCAGACATATTTTGTTGTGGAGGAAAGATATGAGTACAAAGGTATTGTGGTTCAGCCGGCACGATATGACACCGGATCAGAGAGCAGCGCTGGGAGACAGCGAGATCACACAGATCGACAAAACGATCAAGCACGCAAGCGAGGTGGCGGATGAGATCAGCCAGTGTGACGTTCTTGCTGTAGTTGCACCTGTTGAGCTTCAGAAGGAATTCTTGGAGCAGGCGGGGAATAAGCCCGTCATTACGGCGGTCAACGACCGTATTCTGGTTCCGACAGAAAACGGGGAGTCGAAAGTCCAGTTCAGCTTCGTCAAGTGGGAACAGGTCAAGAAGATCGATATCGTCAAGGAAGATTTCGATATCGGGAAATACGAGAAGGACAGGGAAGAAAAAGAAAATAGCTTTTTCTCCGAACCGTCCGAAGAAGACCTCGAAGCATTCAGACACGAAGAAGAACAGGGGGATACTTATGAGATGGTGTCCGGCGACCGCCTGGAAGACCTTGAGGATGAGCATGAGGCGGCCGCCCGGGAGGTAGCGGACCACGAAGCGGGAACAGAAGACCGCGAGACCGATGGGTACGATGCGGGCGATGATTTTGAAGACCGGTAATTTTATTGAAAATAGTTATAACATATTGTATACTTTATATATGGATAAAGATACTATACTAAGTATACTAGTATTAAGTAAAGGAGGTACTTATGATGAATGAAGGTGGAGGAACAGCATTTTAATTACTTCTACAAATAAGAGGGTAAGAGCTAACAACTCCTGCTCTTTTATTATGCACAAAATTATGGAGAGGTGAAATATCCTCTCCTTTTTGATTGGAGGAAATATATGCCAGAATTTTGCAAGCTGCATATGATAATTACCGCACAGGAGGTAGAACGGGGAAATGCTTATGAGATGGTAAACAGCGACCACATGGAAGGCTTCGAGGATAAGCATGAGACGGCCGCCCCGGATGTTTTTCACCACGAGACCGATGGAACTGGAGACTTCCCTTACGATTTTGCAGAATCGTGCGGCCTGCCTCCTGCATCATGCCTCCTGCGCCCGTATTTCCTTCCTTTCCTCTTTCCTCTCCCATGCATCCTCCTTGTCCCCCAGTTATCCCCCCACTGGATACAGATACCCAAAATACCCTCAGATATGCCATCACCAGAAAATGAGAAAGTGCATCCGCAGATAACCAGGTTTGGCTGTAAACCAGCCACCAGAGCGGCTTTGAAGAGTGTGGCATGTGCTGTCTTTGACCTGTCCGCAGTAAGACGCATACGGTTTTCGGATGGCAGAGACGAAAAAAAAAGAGGAAAACAAAGCAGGAAAATGTTTCCATAAGACAGTAATTTTAACGCAAAATGTACTTCAGACACGAAAATAAGACCGTCAGAGGCGGCCGGAAGGAAAAAGTATGAAATTTTAAGCGGGGACAGCCTGACCGCAAAGTCTGTCGCAGTCAGCGGCATACTGAGTGAAATCATAAAAGAACAGGTTATCCTGTTTTTTAATATGTAGCACAAAAAGTTCCGAGAATGTCTGATTCCGGATGGCTTTGTCAATCATTCCTTTGAGATATTCCAAAAGGGCTGACGTCTTTTTTCCGCCCTTTACGGTCTCACCCATGGATTTTAAGAGACGGTAAACCGAGGACTTTGCCATTCCTGTTTTTTCACAGGTTTCCCGGACACTTCCAGTTTCTTTGATGGTGCGAAAAATCATGCTGATCTGTCTGGCAGACCGTCTGGTTTTTCTGTCGGCGCGTGCTTTTCTTGCTTCCTGGTTACGGCAGTCGAGTGTTTCCTTCCGGTGTTGCGCTTTTGCTTCCGGAGTGTAGGTGTTGCGCATATGGGAAAGTTCTTCTTCCCCCATGTCCAGCAGGCAGAACAGGTCGAAATCTGACTTAACCTTAACCTGTCCACTGTTATGCAGGACGTACCGCAGGAGGGTGTCTACCTGACGCTCACGGAGAGGAGAGATAAAAGAGCGGTTCAGTTCTTTTGTCTTCTGGATCAGGTCTTCCTTGTCTATATTCATGAAACATAAGTTGGTGGCGTAGTTGTATAGAATAAGATCGCGGTATCCGGTAACGTCGAAGTTTCTCAGCGCGACAAGTGTTTTAACGTCGTGGTCACGGTTCTTGTGGAACGCTTTCATTTTATCCTTTTCAACAGCAGAACGTGTTCCTGAAGTTTTTGCGCCGGTATTGCCTTTCCCCCGCTTCCGGTGTGCCTTCGGTGCATCATCGAAGAGTATGTGGGACAGCGAGATCATCTCGTCGGTAACCTCGGTATTACCGTATGCTGTCGGATTGGCATTGCATTTTTCTGTATTTTCCTGGTTTACCAGTTTCCGATTTGCCTGCGATGCATGACCCTGTCTGTTGTCTGACGCGGTGGTACCGTTTGTATCATCGCATCCTGTCTGACCGTGTCCAGATGGTGGGTTGCTGCCAGAGCCATCATCCGAATCATCATCTGGATTGTTATCCGGACCATTGTCTGGATCATTGTCAAGACCATAGCCGATGGCGTCCAGATAGGCAGACAATATCATGGAGCCGTCCGGATTCCATGTCTTTTTGTCCGGGTCCCATTTCTGTTCCACATATTCCCGGTCGAACTTGCTGGAGTAGCGGTATTCCATATTCTTTGAGTCTTTGTAAATTACCGTATGTCTTGCGATGTCTTCCATGGCATCGCAGAAAGAATCGAAATCATAGACCTTGTCTGTCTGGCACAGGATCTCCGGCTGTCCGACAGATACACCAGACCCGGAACTTAACCGACTGCTGTATGGAACACGCACGATGGAAAACAGGGAACCAACAGCAGGGTCGGCATGAAAAAGATGCACAAGTGTCTGATGGAGACGTTCGAAGCGCCGTTTCTCGTTCCGGATATTTTTATTGAAAAAGAAGTATACCTGTGCACCCTTTTTCCCGGTTCGGACGATTATGGATGGCGGGAGCATCTTGAAAAATCTGCAGAACCGTGGGTACAGCAGAAGATATGTGGCCGCCCTTTCCGTTGACATTACATAGTTTCCATTTCCATCCAATTTGTTGATCTCTGGAAGGTAGTCGAGATCCATCACAGCCGTGTAGCATGCGGCAATATTCCTTGAAGTGGTGTCGATTTCTTTCCGGTTGCTGCACAAACAGGTGTGTGCGTACACGCTGTCAGAATGTGCAGTCTGCTTGAAGATCTCTTCGACAGTGGTAAGGGTGCTTTCCCTGGCAGGCGCCATCTTTGTGAGCGGAAACATCTTCTGTCTCATATGGTTCCCCTGCTCCCATGCGAATACCATGTTTGTGTTTTTCATGGCATCCGGGCTGACGGAATCCTGCCCCGGGAGAAGCCCCTGGATGCCCTTGTACCAGTAATCAAGCTTCGGAAGACGGCTTTCGTATTCTGCGATTTCGTCATCTGAAAAACAGGTATGTATTTGGTCTTCTACTTCTTCCGGAAGTGTTTCCTGTGGCATGAGTGACTGCAGGTAATATTGTAAAGTTCGGTTTTCCATTCTGATTCCCTCCTCGTATAATTTTTGTCTTTATATGGGATATTGCGTCATCTGGGGAATCGTCAAAGAAATATGGAAAAATTTTATGAAAAATATGAAAAACCTGCTGTTTTGCTTAATGCAAATGTTGCAGATGAGATTTACATGGCAAACCTATGAGTTTTTCGTCATAAATTTGTAACGTGTACTTATGCAGGACTTGGGAGTATCGGGTTCTGCGTTTTTTATTTCATATTACTGATGTAACGTAAAACATACATCGAAAGGAGAAAATAATACGATGGGAGAAATGACCGACACAGAAAAACTTTACAATATTCTTTCCAATAAGCTGACCTGGCTGAAGGAATATGGAGAAGAGGTATATCTTGCAGTGAAAGAAGATATCCGCAGCGCGATCCAGGAAGCAGAGAAAACATTTGATGCGGACAAAGCCTTAATACAGCTGGAAATACTGGAAGAAGAGGAGCCATTACTAGCCAGTCTTGGATTCGGCACAATGGTAACTATTTTCCGGAGGGATGCCGTACTGGATATCATGCGCAAATGCGGAGCCGGAAATGAGCTTATGAATCAGGTCAAAAGACTGAATTCAATTTCCGTCATTAGGCGTGATGAAACGTTTGAAGCACTTCGGAAAGATGTTGTGTTGGCTATCGTGAAAGGTGGTGGAGTAGATGAAGAGTAAGCCGATTTTTATTACTTCTGATCTGATCCCGGCGCTGCTGGATGGAAGAAAAACCTGTATGCGTTGTCCGGCCACATTCCTACCTGGAGAGAATCCGAATTGGACGGGATATATTAAGGATGGAGCGATGCTGTACAACGGCAGAAATGAGCCGTGTATTGAGAAAGCGCCATATAAACTAGCAGATATCCTTTATGTGCGTGAAACATGGCATAAGTACATCAAGCGAGTAGGCAAAGGCGAAAGTTGCCATTTGGCAGAATTTTACGGATACAAAGCAAGTATTGCTAACTCGGAGGATGCGAATGAGCCGTGGAAATCGCCGGTATGTATGCCGAAAGAAGCCTCACGGATCTGGCTTAAGGTCAAGAATGTGAGAGTAGAGCGGCTGCAGAAAATCACAGAAGATGGATGTATTGCAGAGGGCGTGTATCCATCAAATTGCAGAGGATGTAATGCCACATTTGGATGCGATAACTGTCCAGACGAAGGTTGCAACGAAATCGATGAATTTTCGGAAATCTGGGATAGCACAGTGAAGAAATCTGATCTTGATCGTTACGGCTGGGATGCAAACCCGTGGGTGTTCGTATACGAATTTGAGCGCTGCGAAAAGCCAAAGGAAGAGTAAGAAAACAAAAAGAATGCAGAGTTTGGGAACACTTTGGCTGCATTCTTTTTTTTGTTGGAAAAATAAGGGTACACTTCTGTAACCTTGAACATGGTTTTATAAAAATACCTTTGAATTTCCACAAGATTGTTATATTTTCTAGTGGATGAATCGATTTTTTTGGGGGATGCCCGCAGATGCTGACTCTTTTTTTTGTGGTATTCATGGGGTGCTAACGTTTGATTTCAAATGCTTCAATATGCGGCAATTTCCATGCAGCATAAGAATAAATAGCAGATAGAACAACGAGCAGGGGAAATAAAACAGTTTCTTTATGCACAATTGCAATATATAGGCCAACTACTGAAACGCATACCACATATACAAAGAATTCACTCTTTATTTGGTTTAAAAAGGCTTCGATTTCCTGCATGGACCGAGCTCGGAAATACGCAGGAAACCGTTTCCGAAAAAATCGGTTGTAATGAATACCAGATAAATCAACAAACAACAAAAAAGAAAAGCCGAATGGCGCACAGAGAGGAATGTCATATAAGAAAGCCACAAGGATGGCACTAATTCCGAGCACAGCAAAAAATGAACGAATTGCATAAAAGCCGAAAAAATAAATCTTTTCGTTAAATTGCTTGACTGTAAAATCTTTTCTCATACATATACTCTCCAAAAATCAATAGCTAATTAGATAAACCTTTCCGTTCTTAAATTTGATTTCGTAATCTTTTAACCGGATACCGTCCAGATCAAAGTTATCGCCTGCTGGTTTACCGTCAATGACAATATCTGCATCCCCGGAAGCAGCAAGCTGGCGTAGCTTTTTCTCTTGAGTTTTTCTTTTTTCTTTTTCTTTCGCAATTTTTGTTTTAAGTTTTTCTCTGTCCTCTGTAATTTTCACATTAAATTGATGAAAATCATTTTGTATTTTACCGCTTCCGATAATTACGATTATTCCACAAATTATGAATATGATACCGATACCTTTTTCCCATTCATCGTATATAAGTTTGTAGGCAAGGTAAAAAAAGATACATGCCGAAAAACAGCCTAATAGTAAAAGCATAGTAATTTTCCTCCTTTAGATTTATTTAGTTAATGTATGCACGACATAGATCAGAAATATCAACAATGTAACACTAGCTACAACTGACCAAATAATTATATGAACACCTTCTTTCTCTAATAGCTGATCAGATAAACCTTTCCGTTTATCACGATGACAATACCAGTACCGGCATCGAAATCAGAGACGAAATTTGCAACCCAAACTAGAATGATTCCACCTACATAAAAAGACAAAACACTGTTTTTCACATCCAAAATCTTTCTAATTTATGCCTTCACAATGGATATTGAGCCATTTGAAAAATCGTCAAAGGATTTCTGGAAAATTTTTGGAATATTTTCAACGTTTCATATTAATAAATGAAAAACAAAACATTAACGAAGGGAGAAAAGCACTATGAAAAAATTAAAGAGTAACACAGAGGACAAGAGTTTAGTACTTGAATCCGGCAAGACCTATAAATTTGCCGGGTATAGCTGGACAGCGTGTGAGGTGAATAATGATCGTCATGTTGCTGTAATCCAGTCCCATGGTGTAACCCATGGTGCATGGCCAGGATTTGTAATGTCTCAATTTGGAAATGGCAATTACTATTCCAAATCCATTGATGGACAGGATATCAGCGGTTATGACAACAAGATGAAAGAACTGTACGTTACCATCAAGGATGCAGAAAATACATCTGCTTCTTATGGCAAGGGTCTGTACCTTATCTCCGAAGAAAAAGCTGGTTTTACGGAATGGGGTCATCCTGGCTCTGGCAACTACTGGCAGGCATTGAAGGCAGCAGCGGAAAACGCCTGTTCGTTCGGGTCTCCCGACAACTATGCGTGGCTTGGTACCGTCTACGGTAGCGGCGGTGCGTGGTATGTCAACTCGAATGGCGGCGTCTCCTACAACGATCAGAGCGACGACTATGTGGTCGCCCCCGTTTTCAACCTCGACTTATCCAAAGTTGAAATTATTGGTGATGAAATTATCATCAGGGAAAATAGTAATACCAGCCAGCCTGGGAATCAATCAAATCCAGCCCCATACCGTTCCATCTTGGAATATGGACTTGACATTACCGGAGGTGACGGCAAAACCATTCATCTTGGTTCGGATATGCTCTCTCAGGTGTTGACTGCGTTTTATGAGGATATTGGAAGAAGAAGTGTTGCTTCTTACACCAGGCGGCAGTTTACCGCAGAGCAGTACATTAATGTCTGCCGTGCGGTTTCTGGCTACATGGAATCTCACAGTGAGATCGAGTATCAAATTCTTGAAGGTGTTCTTGGAACAGGTTTCGAAAAGGAAGAAAACTGGGTTGTGAAAACCATGTCTACTGCAGACGGGAAATCCTGGATCATGGAACAGCCGGAGAAGTTTTCATCCGAACAGGAAGCATGGAACAAAGTTAAATCACTTGCCCTTGCATACCAGAGTGACAAGGAAGTTGCGGAAGTCAGATATAACAAGGACGCTTGCGAAGCTATGGTGATCTACCCAGACAAGACTTTCTGCAAGTTTTTTGCTGAAAAAACGGATACCCCGGAAACTCTGCCTATGGAAGGAAATACCGGGGAAAAGCAGAAAGCGGCTACCCTTAAACTCGGGAAAACATATAGACTCGCCGGTTACAACTGGACAGCCTGCGAGTTGATCAATAATGGCAAAACAGCTGTAATTCAGTCGCATGTGGTAACACATGGCGTGTGGCCAGGCTTCAAAATGGCGAAATTCGGTGGAGAAATCAACACAAATTTTGCAGTAGATATCGACGGCCATAACATCAGCGCCTACGATAATAAGATGCAGTCATTATATGATGCCATCAAGGATGTAGAAGATAAGTCTGCTCCTTATGGGGAAGGACTGTATTTGATATCAAAAGAAAAAGCCGGTTTTACGGAATGGGATCAACCTGTCTCTGGCGATTACTGGCAGGCTTTGAAAAAAGCAGCGGGAAACGCCAG
>ENA-OOXC01000214-OOXC01000214.1-human-gut-metagenome-genome-assembly--contig:-NODE-214-length-48275-cov-10.534820_pt1 | contig 48275 bp, 51 predicted proteins | sample MGYA00241578_ERZ501325 | MGnify/ENA primary metagenome ERZ501325 (study PRJEB25962, sample SAMEA2042737) | human gut metagenome | biome: human gut; feature: human-associated habitat; material: faeces...
ACGAACTCTTGCCTCTCTTAATGAATGGTCAAGCAACGGTAAATTATCATTTATCGGCAAGTACTTATATATCTTTTGATATATCTGTCTTGTTCTTAAACTTTACAAACGGCAATTCACTTTATGAAACAATCAGTCTTGATTATCAGCGTTTTGCATTACCTTTGCACTCAAAAGAAAATACGCATGGGACTATTCAAGAAGATAAAAGACATATTCAGCAACGACAAAGGCAAGGAGACTAACATGCAAGAGAACGTTTCCTTGCCTTCTTCTATAAATGTACCTCAACAGTCCACCAAGCAGCCTTTGGTAATGCCTGGTGTTACAGATGTTATAAAGGCAAGGTCATATCTGAAAGCAAATGACACAGAACAGACTAAATGCCAATACGAGAGTGCGGTTCAAAAAGGATATTCATTGAACCTTGAACCCTATAATTGGCTACTTCGCCATTATACAAGCAAAGAACAATGGAGCGATGCCAAGCGTGTTCTGTTGCTTGTCCCTGCAAAATTCAGCCAAGATGCGCTTGTTGTCGAATTTAGGGAAGTAATAAGGCAACGAGAAGACAAACTACCCAAACAAGCCAATCTCCACAGAAACATTACCACCAAAGACACATTGGCAAACCGATACAAAAGTTTGATTGCTCAACTGCCCGAATTTGATTTCTACACAAGTGGAAACGATACTTTGTTTTCAGAAGACGCTCCAGCGTGCCGTCAGATAGAAGATATAATCAGCCATATAGAGAATGAACTACGCAAGGCAAAGGTTGCCGAAAAAAGCAAGGATTACATCACTGCAACCAATATCTATGAAGAGCTGATTGCCAATGGCTATTGGAAGCCAGAGCCTTACAACCGTCTGCTTTATATCTATGACAAGGCAGGGCTTACAAATGGTGTAAAGGAGTTGCTTGTTCTTGCAATAAGTTTCTTTGAAAATCAGCAAAAGAAGCAGAAACAGGAATTGTTACGCCTTGCCGACAAGTACAAAAGCAGAGCCTATGCAGAGGCGAAAATAAATCAAGGAAAGACAGTGGCATATTTCGATGGTTTCTTTGAAATATACACGCCTTTCCCTGATATTGATGTCTGGAAGCGAATACTCGCTGACATTACCGCTTAATGCCTGAACTCTTCTTGGGATAGTGTTTGCTGTGGGCGAATCTCATGCAACGTCTGGCAAAGCTGAAAATATCCTCGTCTTTATCCCTCCAAGGCAATTCCGAGTTAGAACCACCTCCACCTCCAGACTGCGTGATGCTTGTTGCCCCATTGATGCCCTCAATGAACATCTTAACGGCTGTGCCAAGCACATCTTTGAAACGCATATCGCACATATCTTCAATGATGGTGTTCTCTGCCATTTTCTTGGCTTCGGGTACATTGGCGCAAATCCTACTGCTCATCGTCAGCAGTTCTTGGAAACTGCCTGCAAGGATAGAGGCTTGGGCGTATGTTTGCAATGTCCGTGAAGTTTGCTCCTGCACGACACGCAAAGTTTCAGCCTCTGACTTCTGCGCCCTTGTCATGGCTCTGAACTCGGCAAGGGCTTCATCGGCTGCACTCAGTTTTTCTCGTTTGTCCGTCAGCTTGAACTCCAAGGTGGACAACTGACTTTTGAGCTGTTCCAGTTCCTTTGACAAATCGGAATGTTCGCCATTCTGTTGTTCCAACTGTTTCTCAACCTCATGGATTTTGTTCTCCACCTCAGACTTCTGGTGAGTGAGGTTTTCTATCATCGTTTTCAGACCCTTAACGGCATTTTCCTTTCTGCGAATGTCAAGTTCCAGTTTGCCGTTTGCAATTTCCAACTCACGGCTTTCGGCTTGGAGTTGTCTATACCATTCGTCACGAGGGATATGCTGGGCATTGGTAGCCGAAACTGATTCACCACGTACCAAGCCCCACTTTTTGTTGACCTCTGCCAAGTAGTCGTGGATAGCATCCAGTTTGTTTGCATCACCACCAAAAGTATCTCGGTATTTGATACGCATCTTCTGTTTCTTCTCATCGTACATAATGGGCGTGACAAGGCAATGGATATGCGGTGAAGACTCGTCAAGATGAACGGAAAAGTCAATGATGTTGTCTTCGCCCCAAGCATCAGCTACAGCCTTGTAGATGTCCTTTGCCCACAATTCTATCTCCGATTTGCGCTTGACATGGCTGTTGTCTGCGCCTTTCGCTCGCTCCACATTTTGGTCTCCGAAAGCCATTTCTCGCATTCTGTCGGCATCGCCCGAAAATATCATGTTGCAGGCAATGCGATATTTGGGCGTTTCAAGCCCTTTGTTAGGGTCTTCCGCACCAGTAGCTTCCAAACGGTCTTGAAACCGTTCTAAAATGGGCTTAGAAGAGCCGAGAGGCACAATCTTACCGCCCTTGACTATCTCAAAGTTGAGATGCGCACGGCTCTTGTCGTAGTTAAACTTCTTGTTGGAGGCTTTGGCTTCCCATTGGGATTCCGTCCAACGCCTCTGATGTTCGTTGTCTTCACCTGCCGAAAACGACTTGACGGCTTGTTGGTGAAACACTTGGTATTCTGGCATAATGTTATTTCTTAGATGGGGTAATGAAATTTATAAAATGAGCTTGCTCTGGTGTCCTCCTAAGGGCTTGCCCGACGGAGCATAATTCGGTTGGTGATAACCATACCGAGGATTATGTTCCCCATCTACATTATGCGTACATATAGGCAAGCCTCTTCTGTTGTGTACCATCACTGCTCTAAAACGGTTTTGATGAAGTCTTGGCATTGCGTTCTTACTGGCAAACTGACAGCATGAAGGCAAATGCCAAGACTAAAAATGAATGAACGGTAGGTTACATTTCACGTTGCTCGTGGAATTGCTCCATATCTTCCACTAACAACTGCTCTCTCACATTATCAGGGATTTCTTCCAAGGAATGGATTTGCTCCATTTCCGAAGGAGTGATTTCTAATGAATCGGAAGAAGGCAAAGGCAAAGTTGAAGAAGTCGGATCTGAAACAGACTTGTTCGGGTTCTGTTCCGACTTCGCTTTGCCGTTGTCTCGCTTATAAAGGGCATTGGCTGTATAAACCGTTTCACCCTCATGCTTCCACGCTGCTATGCACCGCATATCCATAATGGTGGTAAGGCAATCAGTTTTTATTGTTACGATACCCAACTGTTCCAACTGTTTCAAGAAGCGGATAACTGTCTTTCGGTTGCAGTTCCATTCCTTTGAAAGTTCAAGGGCAGATACACAAGTTTGTCCTTGCATTAGTGGTTTGGATATGCCACGCTTGGTATAGGTGGTATCGGCAGTTGCCGTGTGGTGAAGCAGTCTGCGGAAACATTGTATTCTGTTGATGCCTCCCTCGTTGCTGCTGAGAAAATTCAGTTGTTCGTCCGTCAATGACAAATAGTAAGTGACAGGGCGAGTTTTGTCTATCTCTTTTCTTTCCATGTCCGAATGGTTTATAAATGGTGAATGACTGAAAGGACAACAAATCATCGGTGAAGACCATGCTGTTGCCGTGGCATATCCTCACTGACAATCTCCATGAGTTTTCTATCCAAGCGTTGAAGTTCATCTTTGTTAAGACTGTTTATTGCCTCTATGCTTACTCGTAATGCAACGGCACGTCTTCCATACAAAATGGCTTGTTCGTCATTGTCTATGGCATGGTTTGCACCAGTTGCTTCAATGTAATCATTGACGGCATCCCTCATGGATAGTTCACGAAGTCCTGTCTTAGCCCAGAGGACAGACAGTTTGACTGCCTGTTCCTTCTTGGCTTCAAATTCTGTTGTCCTCATGGCTACTTGACACTTAAATTTTTCAAGATACGGTTGGCTTCTTCTGAAACCTGCGCCTTTGACGCAATCGCATTTCTGCGAATCCATGTCAAGAGTTCCGCTTTCTCGAAATACACCATCTTGCCATTCGGCTTGTAATAAGGAATGGTCTGCTCATGTGTCATCTTGTAGAGCGAACTTTTTGTCACTCCCATAAATCGGGCAGCTTCTTCCAAAGTCAGCACTTCCTTACCTGCTGACAGGGTATTTTCAAGCACTTCTACTCGCTTGGCGAGTTTTAGGTTCTCCAGCATGAGTGCTTGAACATCTGGAGTAACGCTTTGATTGGTTCGTGATTCCATAATCTGTTGATGTTTTAATTTGACTATTTCATCATGACCATTGTTTGTGATTGCAAGTTGAAAGTGGTGCAAAGGTATGTAAGAAATTTCTCATTCTGTTAGAATTGCTTGGTCAATGACGAAATCTTAAGTTATATTATAATAATGAAGTTGTTTCATACTCTAAATCATACTTGAATGAAATAAAGTGAAGACAAAATCAAACTTAGAAACGATAGTAAGAATACAAGAAAACGCTGTTTTTAGAACTTGGTTGTCAAACCCTCAAAATAGACATAAAATGCAGAAATGGTGCTTGGGCTGTAATTTTATAGTTGCAAATACGCAATTATCTCTTTTTTATTTGGAAATTTTTGTTGCACGTTTGTTACGTGGAGGTGTTTTGTAAAATATCAGCACTGATAATCAGGGAGTTACATAGCGAAATAATCCCACGAAGTAGAGCATGGCTCCATAGAAATGCACGGTCAGATACCTTGTCAGCCACTTCGCCCAACTGCTTTCCCATTTCGGCAATAGTGAGAACGCCCATTGTATCGGTCCGAATATCGTCAGCATTCCCAACAGTATCTGCTGACAATAGATGGTGCTCCACCAACCGATACGGAAGACGATCAATGCTATCAGCATTACTATCTTGTCGATGTTCACCACTGCTCCTGCTGTCAAAGAGGTAAACCACAGCTTGGCTGCGTCCTTTTCCATGTTGGTCACTTCATCCACACCTGTCTGCTCCATGGTCGATTCCACCAAATTCGGGTCTGTCGTTCCCTTATGAGCAATGTCTGCCTGGGCTTGTACGTTGGTGTACATCGTGTCTCTGGTGTAGATAAGCTGCTGCACCTCCGTAAACTTGTCTTCTATCTGTGTGGCTTCTGCCTCATAGAGGTCATGGGTATAACTTCCAATGGAGTTGGGTATGTAACTCAGAAAGTCCAGTACGCACCAACTACTACCGCTTTTCGTCATACCAGTATCGGCTGGTGGGTACCACCAACAGAGGATGATGCTTATCACCAGTGGCTTGAATAGTTTCATCACATCCAGTGGCTCATGCTTCACCATCATCTTGTAGGCCATATTCGCTGCCACCACGATGGAGAAGAGGGCTGCGAGTGCCATACACATTTGGACGACCCACCAATTATTGCAAATGGGTAAAACCATAGGAAATCAAATATAACGAAATCGGTTAAATCCAACTGATTTATAGCTAGTTATGAATGTGTGCCGATTTTTGATTAGACCGTTATATTTGCCTAAATTGAGATATTTTCGTGCGCTTTTTGTCCCGTTTTTGTCCCTTTTGGATTTATCTTTGCAAAGTATGTAAGTGACTGATAAACAATATAGTAACAAATCCAAGAAACGGATAACACAGAAAAGAAAATGGGACGGAAAAAGAAAGAAATCAAAATGAAAGAGCCTGTCCGCATACGCGAAAAGAGGCTCAATGACGGCAATGTAAGCCTGTATCTCGACATGTATTACATGGGTGCAAGGAAGAAGGAGGGCTTGAAGCTCTACCTCGTGCCTGAAGTGAACGCTGCCGCCAAGTTGCAGAACAAGAACACGCTCAAGCTCGCCGAGCAAATCAAGGCTGAGCGCATCATCGACATCCAGCGGCACGGCCTTGTGAATTGGGAGAACGTGAAAAAGGGAAGGATGACGCTTGCCGCTTGGGTGGAGAAGTACACAAAGGATGAGAACGGCCTTACCCCGGCAAGCATGAGGTCGAAGCGGAACGCACAGGCAAGGGTGGAACAATACCTATTATATATAGGGAAGCCCAACCTTGGCTTGAAAGAGGTGGACAAGGATTTCTGCAAGGGCTTCATCGCCTTTCTGAAAACCTGCACATTCAACAACGGGAAGAAGACTTTGGGCAGTACCACCTGCCGCATCTTCATGAATCGCCTTGCCGCAGCCTTGAATATGGCAGTCCGCGAGGGGCTGATTGACAGCAATCCGTTCAAACTGTTGGACGCAAAAGAGAAGCCGCAAAAGAAGAGTGCCATCCGTGAGTTCCTGACCATCGAGGAACTGCGGACGCTTATTGCCACGCCTTGCCGCTATGACATCGTGAAAAAAGCATTTCTGTTTTCATGTTTCACAGGGTTGCGGTACAGCGACATGATGGCGTTGAAGTGGAACGAGATTCACAAGGCGGCTGACGGCAAGACGCTCTACATCGAGCATGAGCAGGTAAAGACCAAGAACACGGTGACGATACCGCTTTCAAACGAAGCCTTGAAGTGGATGCCCCGAAAGTCGAAAGACAGCGAAAGGGTGTTCCACCAACTCCGCATCACCTCTACAACAGTTGAAGTGGTGTTGGGTGAATGGATGCAGGAGGCCGGAATACAGAAGCACATCACCTACCATTGCTCACGACATACGGCGGCAACCTTGTTGCTGACCCTCGGTGCAGACCTCTATACGGTGAGCAAGATTCTCGGACACCAGAGCATCAGGATGACGGAGGTCTATGCCAAGATAGTGGACAAGAAGAAAATTGAGACGATGAACCTCGTGAACAATATGTTTGTGTAACCAATTAGGAAAGGATAAATATTATGAAAGTAGAAATCAAGGAACGGCAACTGACAGCCGGAAACCGCAGCCTGTATTTGGAGTATTACGAAACGGGCTTTCGCAAGAAAGAAAACCTGCACCTTTATCTAATTCCCGACGATGCGCCCCATGCGAAGAAGCTCAATGGGGAAACCTACCGCAAGGCGCAGGAGATACGTGCGCAACGCATCCTGAATCCTCCGACCTTTGAGAAGAAGAAAAAGACGGAGGACAACAAAACCGCCAAGACGATGACATGGCTCGGTTGGTGTGACGACTATATCCAAAGTGCGATAGACAGCGGCAACTGCGAGAAGATGATTGCACACAAGGGCGTTGTCCGCAAACGGATAGCCGCCTACCTGCAACGGATAAAGCAGACGAATGTCCTGCTGAAAGATGTGGACAGGGATTTGGTGAGCGGCCTGTTCGATTATATGCGGAGTTACCGCAACCGCAAACAAATAAAGACGAATGGCGGCAGACTGGCAGCTTATTCCCTCGTGCTGTTCGAGGAAACAGTCAAGGCTATTTTTAACAAGGCGGTGCGTGACGGGCTGATTGCGTACAACCCGGTTCAAGACCTAACAAGGGAAGAACACTTCCACGCGCCGGACAAGCACCGTGAATACCTGACTGCGGATGAACTGAAACGCTTTCTTGCCGTTGAACCGCAAACCGCAATGGAGCAGACCGTGCAGATGGCTTTCGGCTTCTCGTGCATGACGGGGCTTCGGCTCGGCGATATGCAGCACTTGCGGTGGAGCGACATCAAGGACGTGAACGGCGTGCAGATGGTTTCCATTATCCAGCACAAGACCAAGCGCCCCGTCACCGTTCCGCTCAACACATTAGCTTTGTCCTTGCTCCCTCCAAGACCGGAGAACGGAGAGGAAGGCATCATCTTCCCGTTGGTGAAGAAGCCCGACAACGTGGCGAAGTACGTGCGCCGCATCAAGGAAAAGGCAGGGATAGAAAAGGATTTCACCTATCACAGCAGCCGACATTCGGCGGCAACGCTGGCGATAACGGCAGGTGCGGAACTCTATTCGGTCAGCAAGATTTTGGGGCATGGCAGCATCGCTTCCACGCAGGTTTACGCAAAGGTGAACATGGAGAAGAAAGTGGAGGCAATGAGCCTGACGGATGGGGTGTTTTGATGAATAGTCATAGAGGCTTTGTTGAAATGGCATCCCTATATTCAATGATAACAAGGGGGTCGCCAAATCATCGACCCCCTAAACCTATATTTTGAGGATAAGACTGCATACAAAATAATTTTCTGCAAAAACACAACCCGATGGTTGTTTGGTTTGGGATATTTATTGTACCTTTGCAATCAAGACAGGAAAAGGATGTATCTCAATGAACACAACGACAGATAAAACGCTTTCCGTGGCTTCGATACCGAAAGCGCAAGAGGTAGAAAAGGAACAGAATATAAAGGATTGGGCACAGTACTCTCAATGGATTGCCGCCGCCATGTCTAAACGGATGTCGGAACTTGGTTTGACGCAGAAAATGCTTGCCAAAAAGATGAACTGCACCCAGCAATACATATCCAAGGTGTTGAAAGGGAAAAAGAATATGTCGTTGGAAACCATATGTAAGATTGAAAACGCGTTGGGCATTGAGATTATCAAAGACCTGAATGAAAAATGAGTAACGAATAAAACAGGAATATGTCAATACAAAGTGAAGCGGCATTGGAAGCCGGACTTATCGCCACGCTTCGGCAAATGGATTATGAGTATGTCCAAATAGCCGAGGAAGATAATCTTCAAGCCAATTTCAAACAGCAGTTGGAGATACACAACCGTAAGCGGTTGGCAGAGCACGGGCGTACAGAATTTACGGATGAGGAGTTTGAAAAGATACTCATCTACCTTGAAGGAGGTGCGCGCTTTGAAAAGGCGAAAAAGCTCCGTGACCTCTATCCGCTTGACACGGCAGACGGCAAACGTATCTGGGTGGAATTTCTCAACCGCCAACAGTGGTGTCAGAACGAATTTCAGGTTTCCAACCAGATTACGGTGGAGGGCAGAAAGAAATGCCGTTATGATGTGACTATTCTTATAAACGGCCTGCCATTGGTACAAATTGAGTTGAAACGCCGTGGAGTGGAACTCAAGCAGGCATACAATCAGATACAGCGTTACCATAAGACTTCTTTTCATGGTTTGTTCGATTACATCCAACTATTCGTTATTTCCAATGGAGTAAACACTCGCTATTTCGCCAACAATCCGAACAGCGGCTACAAGTTTACGTTCAACTGGACGGATGCCGCCAATGTGCCGTTCAATGAATTGGATAAGTTTGCAGTTTTCTTCTTTGAAAAATGTACGCTCGGAAAAATCATCGGCAAATACATCGTGCTGCATGAGGGCGACAAGTGCCTGATGGTGCTTCGCCCGTATCAGTTCTATGCCGTAGAAAAGATATTGGATAAGGTGACGAACTCCAATGACAACGGCTATATATGGCATACCACTGGAGCCGGAAAGACCTTGACCTCGTTTAAGGCAGCACAACTTGTATCCGAACTGGACGATGTGGATAAAGTGATGTTTGTGGTTGACCGCCACGACCTTGATACGCAAACCCAATCTGAATATGAAGCCTTTGAGCCGGGTGCGGTGGATGGTACGGACAATACGGATGAACTTGTGAAGCGGCTGCACAGCAATTCCAAGATAATCATTACCACCATTCAGAAACTCAATGCCGCCGTCAGCAAAACATGGTACAGCAACAAGATAGAAGCCATACGCCACTCCCGTATCGTGATGATATTTGACGAATGTCACAGAAGCCACTTTGGGGAAAGCCACAAACGGATAATGAAGTTCTTTGACAACGCACAAGTATTTGGTTTCACGGGAACACCTATCTTTACGGAGAATGCCGTGGACGGGCATACGACTAAAGAGATATTTGGTAATTGCTTGCATCAGTATCTTATCAAGGATGCCATTGCCGATGAAAACGTGTTGGGTTTTCTCGTGGAGTATTATCACGGAAGCGAGGAAGTGGAAAAGGGCAATGCCAACCGCATGGAAGAAATCGCCAAATTCATCCTTAATAATTTCAATAAGTCAACCTTTGACGGTGAGTTTGACGCATTGTTTGCTGTGCAGTCCGTGCCAATGCTTATCCGCTATTACAAGATATTCAAGTCCTTGAATCCGAAAATCCGTATCGGAGCTGTATTCACCTACGCTGCCAACAGTAGCCAAGACGATGAGCAGACAGGAATGAATACGGGGCGATATGTCAGTGAAAGCACAGGTGAAGCGGACGAATTGCAAGCCATTATGAACGACTACAATGAAATGTTCGGCACTGCATTCACTACCGAAAACTTCCGTGCCTACTACGATGATATCAACCTGCGCATGAAAAAGAAGAAAGCGGATATGAAGCCGCTTGACCTCTGCCTTGTAGTGGGTATGTTCCTCACCGGATTTGACAGCAAGAAGCTCAACACGCTTTATGTGGATAAGAACTTGGAGTATCACGGATTGCTGCAAGCGTTCAGCCGCACGAACCGTGTGTTGAACGAGAAAAAGCGTTTCGGCAAGATTGTATGTTTCCGTGATTTGAAAAGCAATGTAGATACGGCTATCAGGCTGTTCAGCAATTCCAACAATCCAGAGGAAATAGTAAGACCTCCGTTTGAGGATGTGAAAAAGGAATATCAGCAGTTGGCAACGGATTTCTTACAGAAATATCCAGAGCCAAGCAGCATAGACCTATTACAGAGCGAAAAGGACAAGAAGGATTTTGTACTGGCTTTCCGTGACATTATCCGAAAACACGCAGAAATTCAGATATACGAGGATTACAATGATGATGCGGATGACCTCGGCATGACCGAACAGCAGTTCATGGACTTCCGAAGCAAGTACCTTGACATTCACGATACGTTTATCTTAGTTGATTCTGTTTCACCTGTAAAGTCGGGTGATGAAACACCGGGCGATGAGCGGTTAGAAGATGTGGATTTCTGCCTTGAACTTCTGCACAGCGACATTATCAATGTGGCTTACATCCTTGAATTGATTGCCGACCTTGACCCGTACAGTAATGACTATGCGGAACGGCGAAAGAATATCATTGATACCATGATTAAAGATGCCGAAATGCGTAATAAGGCAAAACTCATAGACGGCTTCATCCAAAAGAATGTGGATGAGGATAAAGAGAACTTTATGGCGCAACGGAAGAAAGCGGATGGCACAAGCGAACTGGAAGAACGCTTGAACCGCTATATCTCCACAGAACGAGAAAAGGCAGTGAACTCGTTGGCACAAGATGAAGGTCTTGCCACAGATGTGCTTGACCATTACCTGAAAGAATATGATTACCTGCAAAAAGAGCAGCCTGAAATCATACAAAAGGCTTTGAAAGAGAAGCATCTCGGATTGATTAAGACCCGTAAGGCTCTGACACGGATAATGGATAGATTGCGTAGTATAATAAGGACTTTTAATTGGGATTGAAATAAAAGATGGCAGCGATAAAAGTAATAAAATCTATCAGACTTGATTCCAAGGGTGTACGTGTAAAAGATGCAAATGGGAGTATTGTGCCATTACATAAACGACAAGGAGATATGGATGGCGCGTGTGCCGTTTATTCGTTAGCAATGGCTATGCTTTGTATGGGAGTTGTTACAAATGAAGATTTGCAGATATACAATTGTGCTGATAAACGAACCCGAAAGGGAAAGCTTCTAAGCCACTTTTTGGAAGAACAAGGGTTAGTAAGAAATGGTTATTCTTTTGTTACTATGGCAAAGGAAATAAGGGCTTCAAACTTTAATATCAACGCAATTAGAAAGAATCCTAAAGAATATGCTGATGTTATCAATGAAATAGCTGATTTTCTTGATGAAGATAATCCCGTTATAATATCAACGGAGTTTGGCAATGGTGCTCATGCTTTGCTTGCCATAGGATACGAAACAGAAGATAATGATGATAAAATAACGAAAATATTATGCTTAGACCCAAGTGAAGAAGCTCCATTATACACCTATTGGAACTGTATTATAGATGTTTCGCGAACAGGTGGAAAACTCGAATATCCATTTGTGTATATAACATCAACTCAATCTTATAAAGTAGCGTTGGGCGATATTTTGGTTTTACTGAAAACGGAGTGAATATATGGATAAGGTAAGAGAACCGGGTTTTGTATATATCCTCACGAATCCAAGTTTTCGTGAGGATTGGGTTAAGATTGGCAAAAGCGCACGTCCTGTTGATGTACGCTCAAAGGAACTCGATAATACAGCTGTACCTTTGCCGTTTGAAATATATGCTACAATCAGAACTATAAAATACAATGAGGTAGAAAAGCTTGTACATGAGTTAATAGACAGTCTTACAGATTTTCGCATTCGTCGAAATAGAGAATTTTTCAATGTCAATCCGCAAAGGGCACTGGAAATCTTTAAAAAGATAGCACTAACTATAGACGATGCGGTTATAACTGAATATACTGATAACAGACCTATTTCAAATAATAGTGGTTCGGTCGTTTATCAAGATGCACATAATAAAGACAAGGATTATACAAAATACTCCCTTAATGGAAATGGTGTTTTTGGAAAAGGTAAATTGGCTTTAGAGGTTATACGTTGTTATGTCCAAGAAAATCAAATTTGTTATCAGGATTTGATTGCCATATTGCCCAAGAAATTGATTAAAACTGTTAAAGAGGTTGATGATTGGAAACGGCAAACAAAAGACAAGAAGAAAGATACAAGGTGGTTTGAACATGATGTACTTGAGAGCTGTGATGGTGTCAAATTTCTTGTATCAACTCAACATGGCAAAAATAATATAGACAAGATATTTGAGCTTGCGAATAAATTTGGGTATGAAATTAAAGAACTAAAATAGATATGAGCGAAGAATTACAACAGAAACTCCGTGACCAGCTTTGGGAAGTCGCCAACAAGCTGCGTGGTAATATGTCGGCCAGTGATTTCATGTATTTCACATTGGGCTTTATCTTCTATAAATACCTGTCTGAAAAGATAGAGGCATACGCTAACAATGCCTTGGTGGATGATGAAGTGTCATTCAAGGATTTGTGGACTATGGAAGATGAAGATGCCGCCGAACTGCAAGAAGAACTGAAAAAGCAATGTTTGGAAGGTGTCGGCTATTTCATAGAACCGACCTACCTCTTTTCATCCGTGATTGACCGAATCAAGAAGAAAGAGAATATATTGCCAATCCTTGAACGGTCGTTGAAACGCATTGAGGATAGCACGTTGGGGCATGACAGCGAGGAAGATTTTGGCGGTCTGTTCTCGGATATAGACCTTGCTTCCCCTAAACTTGGCAAGACGGCAGAGGATAAGAACACGCTTGTCAGCAATGTGCTGTTGGCTTTGGATGACATCAAGTTTGGTGTGGAGGCATCGGAAGAAATAGATATTCTTGGCGATGCCTATGAGTATATGATTGGGCAGTTTGCCGCAGGAGCCGGAAAGAAAGCCGGAGAATTTTACACACCGCAAGAAGTCAGTCAGATATTGGCAGAGATAGTGTCTATCGGTCATGCACGGCTTCGCAATGTGTATGACCCGACTTGCGGTAGTGGCTCGTTGCTTCTCCGTGCGGCAAAGGTAGGTCATGCAGTGGATATTTACGGACAGGAAAAGAATCCGACCACTTACAACCTTGCCCGAATGAATATGCTATTGCATGGTATCAAATTCAGCAATTTTAAGATAGAGAACGGCGATACATTGGAATGGGATGCCTTTGGCGATACACAGTTTGATGCGGTAGTGGCAAATCCTCCGTTCTCCGCAGAATGGAGTGCCGCTGACAAGTTCAACAACGATGACCGTTTCAGCAAGGCAGGGCGGCTTGCACCGAAGAAAACCGCCGATTATGCTTTCATCCTCCACATGATATACCACTTGAATGAGGGCGGTACAATGGCTTGCGTTGCACCTCATGGCGTACTGTTCCGTGGCAATGCCGAGGGCGTAATCCGTCGCTTCCTTATCGAAAAGAAAAATTATATTGATGCCATCATCGGTTTGCCTGCCAACATCTTTTATGGTACGAGCATACCGACTTGCATCCTTGTGATGAAGAAATGCCGTAAGGAGGATGACAACATTCTGTTTATTGATGCAAGCAAGGAGTTTGAAAAAGTCAAGACCCAAAACAAGCTCCGTCCGCAACACATTCAAAAGATAATCGAAACCTACCGTGACCGCAAGGAAATAGAAAAGTACAGTCACCTTGCCACGCTGCAAGAGGTAGCCGACAATGATTATAACCTGAATATCCCTCGCTATGTGGACACCTTTGAGGAAGAAGAACCGATTGACATCAAAGCGGTAATGTCTGAAATCAAGGAACTGGAAGCCAAACGTGCTGAACTGGATAAGGAGATTGATGTGTATTTGAAAGAATTGGGAATTATATAATTAGATATAATCATTTGAAGTCGCAATCTGCGACTTCAAGATTTGTAAGCTATGGCTAAAGAAAGGGAAAAAATAGAGGGCAAAGCAAGTAAACCGGTCGCAAATTGCGACCAGTTACCTTTGGCTGCGGAACATCAGTTCTCCGGGCAGGAAGAGATTGCGCAACTTATTATGAATGTAAGAGGGATGCAAGTTATGGTTGACCGTGACTTAGCTATTCTTTATGGTGTTGAAACCAAACGTCTTAATGAGCAAGTTCGCCGTAATATTGAGCGGTTTCCTGAACGCTTCCGCTTTCAATTGACAAAAGAAGAAACGGATGAACTGGTCGCTAATTGCGACCGCCTCAATTCCTTAAAACATTCTACGGTTATGCCTTATGTCTTTACAGAGCAAGGTATATCCATGCTTTCAACCGTTCTCCACAGTCAAACGGCTATAGCTGTAAGCATAAAGATTATGGATGCCTTTGTATCCATGCGCCGCTTCATCGCTACCAATGCCCAACTGTTTCAACGGCTTGAAACGATAGAATATCATCAGCTTGAAATGAAGCAGCATCAAGAAGTGACGGACAAACGCATTGATGAAGTGTTCAGACGGTTGGATGCGAATATTCCACCCATACAAGGTATTTTCTATGATGGGCAAGTGTTTGATGCATACCGTTTTGTGTCTGATCTGATGCGAAAAGCCAAGCGCTCAATCGTGTTGATTGACAACTATGTGGATGACACTGTACTTACGTTGCTTGATAAAAGGGGAAACGGGGTTACAGCAACTATCTACACACAGCGAATTAGTAACCAGTTCCAATTGGATGTTGACCGTCATAACGCACAATATTCGTCCATTGAAATAAAGCAATTCAACAAAGCACACGACCGTTTTTTGCTTATTGACGATGAAGTGTATCACATAGGAGCATCCATCAAAGATTTAGGTAAAAAATGGTTTGGTTTCACCTTGATGCGTGACATCACGGCAACAGAACTTATCAACAAAATTAAAGAGTAATAACTATGGCAGATAATAAAGAAAATAAAGTCCTTAATGTTCCGGCTTTACGATTCCCGGAGTTTACAGACGAATGGCACAAACAGTCGTTAGGTGAAATTGGAGAAACTATTATAGGCTTAACATATAAGCCGTCTGATGTTGTAGAGAGTAATGGTACAATAGTTCTTCGTTCTTCAAATATAAAAAACGGGGTAATTGATTACTCAGATTTAGTTCGTGTGAATAAGCCTATCAAAGAAAGAATCATAACCAAGGAGAACGACATTTTGATATGTGCAAGAAACGGGAGTCAACGTTTAATTGGAAAAAATGCCATAATAAAGAAAGAAGATGCCAACAATACATTTGGGGCATTTATGATGGTTTATCGTTCTAAAGATAATCCATTTATATTGCCATTACTTAGCACGAAAAGATATTTTTCACAAGTAGGAGAAAACCTTGGTGCAAGAATAAATCAGATAACCACATCAGATTTCAATGGATTTGACTTCTATTTTCCCAACAGCCATGCAGAGCGTGCCAAAATAGCGGAACTGTTCAGGCTCATAGACGAGCGTATAGCTACCCAAAACAAAATCATTGAGAAATACGAATCCTTAATTAAGGGGATTCGTAATTATGTTTTGAACAACAAATTGCAGAATACAACAAAGAAAAAACTTGGGGAACTTTGTACCATTACAACAGGCAAATTAGATGCAAATGCAATGAAATCAGAAGGTCTATACCCTTTCTTTACTTGTGCAGAAGAGGTGTATAGAATTGACAGTTTCGCTTTTGACACAGAAGCATTGTTAGTATCAGGGAATGGCGCAAATTTAGGCTACATTCATTATTACAAGGGAAAGTTTAATGCCTATCAAAGAACATACGTTTTAAGTAATTTCATTGAAGATATACATTATATTCAGATTTATCTTGAAGCCTATCTCCATAAACGCATAGCTCTTGAGAAAAGCACAAGCAATACGCCTTATATTGTATTGGCAACATTGGCAGAAATGCCTATTATAATTCCAAATATCAAAATACAAAAGGACATATCCAATAAAATCCTCATACTAAAATCTAAACTAATAACTGAAATCCATATTCGCAATTGTTATAAAGATATGCGACAATTCTTGTTGTCACAGATGTTTATATAAACATTTGTGACAGCAAACATGATTTCTGTATCTGAAGTATTTGCAAGAAAGACTGTTCATTCTTCATTTTGGCAAACATGGCATCTAAACACTTCGCAATACGATTTTGGATTATTAGTACTGGAAGAATGAGTTTAAGTTTAGCCAGTGGTTGACGAACAATCTGTGGCTGTCCAGACCCAGGTATAATACTATTAAAATTTATGGACGAAAGATAGTGGAACAAATATCGCTTATTTACATTTTTAGCATAATTATCTGTATTTACAACCATAGCATTTCCCGTTATCCATGATTTTGGCTCTGTAAAGTTTACCGTACCACAAGTATTACCACGGCACGTGATACAGATTTGTTCTTTTTCATGATTGAATGAATGGTATTTGCCTATAATTCCATTTGCACCATATACAAGATACTCATCTTCAGTTAAGTCCGTTGAAGCAATTGTTTGTGGCTGATATATAACTGCAATATCTTGTAAAACAATACAATCTCTTTTGATTTTGGATATTATATTATTGCGAATCCCCTTAATTAAGGATGAATTGAACGGTAATGTCTGCCATTTATCAAAAAATATTTGAAAGTCTTGTTGCTCCAACATTAAAGCTCGGACAAATAGTAGAAATTATCAAAGGACAGCAAGTTAACGGTACTGATTTATTGGAGCAAGGAGATTACTATGTAATGAATGGTGGTACAACACCATCTGGATGGTTAAATACATACAACACAGAATGTAATACAATTTCAATTAGTGAAGGAGGTAACTCTTGTGGCTATGTACAATATAACACTTCACGTTATTGGAGCGGAGGACATTGCTATTCTTTGAGAATATTAAACACTCATGAAACGATTGATTTGTATTTATACCACTACTTAAAATGGCAAGAGGGTAATATCATGGCATTGCGCATTGGGTCAGGATTGCCCAATATACAAAAGAAAGATTTGCTTCGTTTCCCCGTTATATTGCCGACAATAAGCCTGCAAAAACGTATTGTATCAATACTTAATGCTATAGAAGAAAAAGTTACTTGTGAAAATTCCATCACTGAACACTTCACCAAACATAAGGAATATCTATTGAATGAATTATTTATATAAACATCGCCTTCAGCAAGTATGACTTTTGTCGAAGTAAACTATCGCAAATGCGTGTTTCATTGTACAACTTGCTGCTTATAGAATTTATTATTTCTATAATATGTAGCTGCTCTTGGATAGTAGGCAGTATTACAGTCATGTTTAACCACTCATCCACATTGATAGAACGTCCATCACGAATACCGTATGTTACAAGTTTAAGTGATTTTATAAATAGTCTTGACGTAAAGAAATGAGATAGATAACCATATACAACTAAATCGTTTGGGCGAAGGATTGTATATGCAGGGCTACATATTCCAGTTTTATCAGAGAAAGCAAAGCCTCCTTGAAATGAACGTAGATGTACCACATAATCACCATTACGGACAATCTTATATCCACAGATGCTATCTTGCTCAAATTTAATATCTATGTTTATATCACTGCGCTTAATCATCCCCAATTCTTGGCTGGCAGAAAGAACATTGGTGTATTCAAGTTTTCTATTCTTTTCATTGACCACTTCCAAAAGCTGACGAAAAGAATAAGTTTCACCTTTGGTAGCTGAATAGAGTTCTTCAACAATGGCAGACTTTAGTTTTTTCCAATCCTCAATGATTTTGTTCTGTACTTCTATACGTTTGTCGAGCAAGAATAATAGATTTGACAATTTGTCCTGCTCATCCATTGATGGAATACGAACTTTGATTTTTTCAATAGTTGCTTTTGATAAACTGGGAACACCTGATGCTTCATTATATTTTAACCAGTTTATTGTTTGGAATAAGCAATATACAAATTTAGGAAGTACATCGGTAAAATTATAAGTATAAAATAAGGTATCAACAGTCCAAAACTTCCCGTTGTAATATAATGGCTTATTGATAGTCCCTTTGCGACCAACAAATACAGACTCTCCATCATAAAGAAAATCATCTACTGAGGTCATATATCCACCTGTTCCAAATACAGGAATGTCTCCATTATGTAGGTGCTTATAATCACGACCATTTCCAATAGACAAAATCTCGCCAATAGCATATTCATCCCACTCCCCACTAAACTCCGGGAATCGCAAAGCCGGAACATCACATACTATATTTCTCTAATTATAAGAACCAATTATTTAGAAATCATGATTCATAAGACAGTTAGAGAAATTGCAGGAGCTTGGAAAGAGTACAAGCGTCCTTACGTGAAGCAGTCCACGATGGCTGCATATGTGTTAATTCTGGAGAACCACGTTCTCCCGTATTTCGGAGATAATGATTCTCTCCATGAACAGGCTGTGCAGACCTTTGTCTTGCAGAAATTAGAGAGCGGATTGAGTGTCAAAACTGTCAAGGACATACTGATAGTGCTCAAAATGGTGATGAAGTTCGGCGTTAAAAATGAATGGATGAACTATTATGAATGGGACATCAAATATCCTACAAGCTCATCGAGTAATGAGTTGGAAGTGCTTTCGGTCAATAATCATAGAAAGATTTTAGACTATATCCAAACGCACTTTTCCTTTACTGGGCTTGGCATTTATATCAGCCTTACTACAGGCTTACGCATTGGCGAGGTCTGTGCTTTAAAGTGGAACGACATCAATGTGACGGATGGAACTATAACGGTAAGCCGCACAATCGAGCGTATCTATATCATCGAAGGCGGCAGAAAACATACGGAGGTCGTCATCAATACACCCAAAACCAAGAACTCCTGTCGTGAAATACCCATGAACAAAGAGTTGCTTGCCATGATTAAGCCATTGAAAAAGGTAGTCAATGATGATTTCTATGTGCTGACCAACGATGAACATCCTACCGAACCACGCACGTACCGCAATTACTATAATAGGTTGATGGCAAAGCTCGGCATCCCCAAACTGAAATATCACGGGCTGCGTCATAGCTTTGCAACCCGTTGTATTGAAGCCGGATGTGACTACAAGACAGTAAGTGTGTTGTTAGGTCATTCCAACATTTCAACCACTCTTGACCTTTACGTTCATCCTAACATGGAACAAAAGAAACGCTGCATCAGCAAAATGTTCAAATCTTTGGGAAAGTAAGAGCGTATTTTATTTGTATAAAGCCCATAGGATTACGGTAATGCAACATATAGCCAGTGTTAGTATCGTGAACCTGAGCCATCCACTCGACAGCCAAATACCTTCATTCTTTTGGAGGTGTTTGGCTAACTCTTTACTGTGTTCCTCCAAAAGTTTCTTTTCTGCCTTGATGTGTTGGGCTGAACATTGGTTTACTTTAGCCAGTTCACAGTCATCAACCTTGGCATGGATGACGGTGTGCTTCTCTGCCTTGACAATGGTATTGCTAATACCGTCCACTATGTTGTCGGCACTTTCCTTGGCCGCTTCCAGAGCCTTGAAAGCCGCCCGTTCCCGTTGGACGGTGTGCTTCAAGCTGCCGTGTATGCCGTGCAGTTCTTCTTTCAGGGCACGGATTTCATGTAGCAGATTGCGAAGTCCAACCATTTGGCAATTGACTTCCTGCAACAGTCCGTCAAACTCCTGCAAGTCCTGTTTCAGTTCCTCTTCGGACATATAATTGGCAAGCCGCTCACGCAGGGCGGCGGTATCGGGTTGTTTCATATCCGTTGTTGTTTATTGGGTTTGTCATTTGCGTTTCATTCCTGATTTCTTCTGTGTGCCGAGCCTGCGCAAAGCCTCACGCGCACAACGGCGGGCAAATTCAATCTCGTCTTCCTCCGGGTCTCGTCCCCATTTGAGGTCGGACTGTGAGCCGCCTCCACCGCCGCCGGATGTCACCTCATAGGGTGACGCTATAAGGGTGAAGTAAGCCATCGCCAAGTTCTGCAAGTCCTGCCAGTTGGCAAGTTCTCGGTAGTCGAACTCATCATTGAAGAAGTCAAGCACCTTGTCGGGCAGATAGCGTTTGTAGGTCTTGCCATCATGCTCGAACTCCGTGGGCTGGCGGTTCGGCTTATAGTCCGTGTAGTCCTCGTAAACCGTGTTGTTCTGCCGTATAATGGGCTGTGGCTTTTGCTTTGCTGCATTGGGTACAGGCGGTTTCGGTGTCGGGCTTGCTTGTTTGGTTTTCTGTTTATCCTGTTCGGGATGCAGTTTCTCCCATGTCTGCCTGATGCGTGATGCGGTCAGGTTGCGCCCCTTTCCGAGTTCCGATGCCTTGAACCTTGTGTTGCCCTTGCAAAGCACATAGCCGCGTATCATGTCCTTCTTGTCCTTGCGCAGATGCAGTTCGTAGCCTTTGTCAGCAAGCCGTTCCTTATAACCGTCCCATGACCATATGTCAAGTTCGCGCAAGGCTTTCATGCAGTCGGCACTGACCTGTGGAATGTTGGTTTCGTGTATGTGCATGGCGGTAGTCCAGCCCCTTTGCCTTGCAACCTTTTCAGCCGCCCGTTGCGCCCGGAGGTGGATGGCGTGGTCGTTGTTGATGTTCCCGTCCTCGTCCACACGGCAGACGATGGCATGGAGGTGCGGTATGCCGCTCTTGGATTCCTCGTGCAGCCAGACGGAGGACTTGCTGCCCGATACGTTGGTGCGTGGAGAAACAACTTTGCCGTCCTTGTCACGGATTACCTGCTCGTCGAAAGCCGCCGCAAAGTCGTACCACAGTTGCCGCCAGTCGTCCAACGTAAAGTTCTCGGTATGTTCCATCGCCGGACTTATCTCCATGCGGATGACATTGTTCTTGATGTTGGGGTGGTTCATGGTTGCGAACTTCATTTCCGTCCAGATACCCGTAGCGTCCATGCCCTGCGGCATGAAGTTGTCGCAGATGCGCGTTATCCTTTCGGGGTGTTTCTTGTTCCTCGATTCGCCCGACACATAGAGCATCGCCCTTATGCCGTGGGCTACCGCCTTTGCGTTGGCTATCATGCGTCGTCCTCCTTTGTTTCTTGGTTTGTCGTTCCTGCCGGATAGCTGTTCACTGTCTGCGCGGACTGCAAGAAGTCGGCGACATGGTTCGTGACATGAGCCACTTTCTCGTACCATTCGAGCATGGTCTCTTCGTGCCGGAACAGGCGTATCTTCTCGTTGTCGCTTAACCCGTGCAGGGCGTTGGCGAAGTTCACCATGTCCGTGCGGCAGGCCGCAAGCTGACGCAATCCGTCCAGTTCCCTGTCGGAAAGCCTTTGCCGTGGCTTGTAGCCGAGTGCCCTTGCACGGATGAAGTCGCTGCGTGTCATGCCGCATTGCTCGGCGGTGCTCTTGATTTGGGAAAGCTCCTGTTCCGTGACCTTGGTGACAACAACCTTGTCGCGCCTTATAACGGGCTTCTTTTGTTCCTGCTTCTGATTGGAAGTATCTTCTTCGTGTACCATAAACGAGAGTTCTTAAAATGGTCGTAAAACATTTACTACAAAAGGGATGGTGCGAGCCTGCGAGCGGCAAGGACAACAGTCTGCCGGACTGTTGCGAGGGCGTCGGGGTGTTGCCGTCCGAAGGCGGTAATACCTCGGCATACCTCGAAACTGAACGCTACCGCTCCATGCCATTCCAACTGTCCGCTTGCCACAGCCAAAAAGGCTGGTGCCAGCAAAATGTCGGAGAATGGAACAACGGAAAGCGTTTGTTTGCGCTATACCGTTGTCTGCTCGGCTCTGACGGCTCTTATTCTTCCCTCTGTTCGTGGGTTAAAGGGTTTGATGTAATACCGCCGTCCACTGTTTCCCACCCGGTTAGGCACGGAAAGGTCATCACGGATGCCACCCTTGAACGGCAAGTGTCGATAAGCCCCATGTCCGTAAGCGTGGCAAGCAGGTTGCGTATGCGCTTCCTGCCCATGTCCCATTGCGAAGAAAGCCGTTCCTCGGAATACTGCGCCTGACCTGCGGAAAGCATGAGCGGTCTGTGGAAGCCATTGGCAACACCGTCCGTTAAAGCCATCCTCGCCAACAGGTCGCCGAACAATGCGAAGTTGCCTATTTCCCTGCCGTTGTCATCGGTCGTTGTTCCGCACAGCCATCGCATTGCACGGTTGGAAAATCTGAACGAGAACGAAGCAATCCCTGACGGGTACATGAAACTGTATGTTTCCTTGTCCATAAAATCTATGACTTTATAAATGTGATATTACTTTTGTTTGAATGGAATGAAGCCGTGCAGGTATCGGCATGGAAACACCGACTTGCTTTTTGTTGTTCCCTGCACGGTTTCACATTGCCGAATGGTGCATAAGCGGAAAGATATTTGCCGAAAGACACATATAAGCCAGTCAATAAGTCCTGTCCCGAAATAAGGGAAGAAAAAGAGGCTGCGTGAACACCAAGCATACACCTTCCACCTTTTGCATACGGTCACTTGTTTACTCCGTTGCCGTTAGCGTTGCCCGAAAACGGTTGTCCGGGTGCAGGCCGCTTGTCAAGGCTCGATACGGCACGGCTGATGTCCGTGGCGTTTACCGCAATGGAAAGCAACGCCTTGTTGACCGTCACCAACTGCCGCTTGTCGCAGAACTCCGTTACACGCTCCAGCAACCCGAACACACGGTTCAACCGATGTTCCTGCGCATTGTCCGCTGTCAGCCGTTCGTTGTCCGTACCGCTGTTGAGATAGCGGTTGAGTGCAAGGCGGTCATCCGCTGAAATGCTCTCTGCCGTAGCCTTGCCGTCAGCGATGGCTATGCTCACACGCAGTGCGTCCGCTTCGTAGATACCTACACTCTCCAAGAATACACGGATGACTTGCGCATCCTTGCCGCTTACCTCACGTTTGCGGCTCTCGTTCTTCTTTTCAGTCGGAACAGCCGAAGCTGCTCCGGCCTGTTCCATGTTCTTACTCTGTTCCATACTACAATTTGTTTTTGATGTGAATTAAAAAATCATTGTCTTTCGTTCATTTCTTGAATCTTGGCGGCTGCTTCCTCTTTGATTTCATCAACTGATTTCGATTTTGCACCACGTACCCAATCAATCAGTTTCTGCTTCTCAAAGAAGATGAGTTTCCCGGCAGGCTTGAAGTACGGCAACTGGTTCAGGTGCGTCATCTTGTACAGGGTACTTTTGGCAACGCCGAGAAAGTTCGCCGCTTCCTCCAAGTTCAACACTTCCTTGGCCGCATAGCAAAGGTTTTCCAGTCTGTTCACCCGTTCCTGAAGCTCCGCAATCTTTCGCTCCTGTTCGAGATTCATTTTCGATGTTCTGTTTTCAGTCATAATGCTGTTGTATATTATTGGTTTGTTAATCGAATTTGACCGCAAATGTATATGGTTTGATTTGTAAAATCGGTAAGTCAGATTCTTGATTTATAATCATTTATCATATTGAAAATCAACAGTTTTAATACATTATACAACGCTGAATATGTCGCTTTGTCCGGTCATTGTGCCATGTGGCATTTTTTACCAATTTGCTGATGGAACACATATTTCCGCATTGCAGATAATGGCAGATGGGTTGTACACTGTTCCAAGGCAATGCGCATCGGCGGCAATACCGTAGTGTACAAATGGCATAAAACGGATTTTAACAGGTCTTTGAAGTAAGCAACACAAGTCTGTGCATGAAGCACTTGCAGTATCTTCCTGAAAATGCACATGTAGTATAAATGTTTGATAGGCAGCATATTTGCTGGATTTTGCTTGTTTTTCACGGGACAAAATTGTACCTTTGCACAGAAAAGAGAAGTCCACGACAAGGGATGTCGGGCTTGAAGCGTTCTTGATTTTATTTTCCTGTGATTTTGTCCCGTTTTTGTCCCGTTTGGGATTTGTCTCGCGGAACAAAATTTCGCAAGTAGTTGGTTTGCAAAGAGTTGCAAATGGAGGAAAGTGCAAAAATGCGCTAACCACCAGTAACCACCAAAAAGGCCCATTCGAGCCTGTGAAAGTAGCGTCGCACAGGAACTCGTTGGTCTGGAAAATCACGTCATCAATCTCTTCTTCCAAGATGTTGATGCCGAAGTCGGATAATATGCTGCTGTTGTCTGCCATAACTCCTTATCTGTTTATTTTCAATTCATTGTCATCATCATCTGAACCATTATTGCCACTGCCTGATGATGTATTGTTTCTTACCGCCATTCCTGCCTCTCGCCATTTGCTCGATGCACTGCTGATGACGCTTCGTTTGTTGGCAGTCTGGTAGTTGCCGTTTGCTGTCAACAGTTCCTTGGTCTTGCTGGCATTCGACATCTGTACCAGTTGCTTCACCAGTGTCTCGTTCTGCTTTGCCACGTCTGCGTATATCTGCAGGTACATCTTCTTGCGTTTGGCATTGGGCATATAAGCATCCTTGGTGGCTTTGATGGCTGTTTCATAGACATGATAGTATTCCGTCCAGCGTTGCTTGTCACCGATGGATCCGCCTACAGACAGGATGCGGTCGATGTTGCTCTTGAAGGCATTCATCTTGCTGTTGATTTTGCTTCCTTCCACTTTCCAGGCGAGGTCAATCTGACGGTCTGCCATATTCAACGCCTCAATCTCTGCTCTTTTGGTCAGGGCAGAGTCGATGGCTTCGGCATATTCCACTTGATTGTAGGCTCCGATTCCTGCCGTGGTACGAAAACCGAGTTTGTTCTTGCTGGCAGCCGATTTCTTGTAACTGCTGTGCAGTAACTGATAGTACAATTCTGGTGACAGACTACCGCCACCGATTTCCATCACCGTTATCTGGTTCTTTTTCGAACTGTCATGGTTGTATGTCACATAACTCTGGGCGTTGCCACTGATGGCTACTCCCAACATCAACATGATGGTTCCTATTCTTGTTTTCTTTCTATCCATGCCTATACATTATTATATATGGGATTATAAATTCTTCGTTCTCTCAATATCCGAGTTTACCTGCCACTCTCCACCGACCGAAGGCATCTTCCAGTATTTGCTGCTTGCTTTTGGTTCGGTAAACCTTTTCTTTCCAATAGCCGATGCGCACTTGGATGTATTGCCACGACTCAAAATAGCTTTTGTTCAGATGCTTCTCTATGTTGTCGAGCGAGGTGTTGATGCTTTCCAACACTACAAGAAGGTCTGCCGTAGAACACGCTGCCGCTCCTGTGGCATACAGCACCAAGTCGCTCACGCTTTTGTAGAGGTATTCGCCTTCATTTGCGATATTCTCTATGGCTCGTCGGTTGATGCCTATCAGTATGGTATCGGCAAGCGAGATGCGCCTTCGTTTGATGACTTTTTTGTTGTAGTCATCCAACAGTTTCTTATAGTCCGATATTCTGTCGCTCACACCCTCGTAGGTGGAGTACACGTTCAGACTGGTTCTAAGACTCTGATATAGCACATCTATCACATCAAATGCCCTGGTGTACTTGTCAAGGTCAACGTTCAGTTCCTTGTATGCCTTGGTCTCGTCCTTACTGTAACTGTGCAATAGCTTATTGCTGTATTCCAACGTGCTTCTTGCAAGCAACAGGCTCCGCTGTTTCTTGTGGTCATTGATGTAGGCTTCCACACTGGCAACATCAAATCCCCATTGGGCGAATGTTTTAGAGGGGAGGGCGAGGAGCAAGATTGCTATCAGCAATGTTCTCAAAATGCCCATTCGTTGTCTCTTGTTCACTGGCCCTGCAACCCTCTCCGCTGCATCAGCCTTGTATTCTTTTCTATTACTCATTTTCATTGTCTTCATCATTAAACTTGCCGTGATAATCATCCGAGTGTTTAGTGTCGGCAGCTTTCCTTAACCAACGTTTCTTGCATTTTTCCACCAAGCTCAATCGTCGTCCTTCGTCAGTATTGATATGGGGAGCGATGTCCATCAGCACGTCAATGATGTTGCGCTTGTAGTGCATCATCTTCTCCAACGATACCAAGTCTGCGTATATCTTGGTGATTCTGCTGTCCACCTCTCTGGCTATTTCCAGTCTGTCACTCGACCATAGCAGATGGAAGGTATCATCGGTGTTATTGTCATCGGCAGGTGCGCTTTTAGCATACTCGGTGGTTATCTTGCACGATGGATATTCCTGTGCTATTTCCGATATGCGCTTATTCACCTTGTTGGCCTTTTCCTGCTCGGTCTTGCTTGGGTCAAGCGTTATCACATCCACTACCGAGGTGTTGGTGTATTCCGATGTGAGCTCCCAACTGATCTGCAGGATGGCTCTGTGTATCTTGATGCCCAAGAAGTATTTCGGCTTTCGGGCGATCTTCAATGTTGCCTTGAAGGTGATGATGCCGTTGATGTTGGGCATGGTGGCTTTTCGGATATAAGTATAGCCGCTCCATGTTCCTTCCCCTTGCCAAGTCAGATTATAGGCACTCTTGCAGTCGTTCATGATGGCTGGTATGCGATAGTAGTCATCCGTCGCCACGTCATTGTCTTTTCCTGCCTCTGCCTTGGCTTCCTCTATTTTCCTTTGTTTCTGTTGCCATGTGGCAAGTTCTTTGTTCAGTTGTTCGATGGAAGCCATGTTCTTGTTGTATTGCTCCCGATACTTGGCTGCATCTTCCACACTTGCATTGGCGATTTGCTTGACAAGTGACTTGTTCTCGGCTTCCAACTGATTGATTTGCGATTGCAGAGAGGCTATCTTGGCATTGGCTTCCTGCTCCTGCTTATACAGATCTGAGAGGTCAAGATTGTTCTCTGTCACAGATGTTGTCATGGCGCATTTCTTGCTGTGGTCATTCAGCGAACCGCCACAACTCTTGCATTTGTATTGTGTGGTGCCTTGCCCCAGCTGCACGCCATCGCTACACGTTACGCTGATGGTCACGCTCTCGCATCCCTTCAGTTTGGCGGCATCGGTTGCCTGATAGTAGTTGCGTGCATCACTGCCTATATAATAGGTATAGCCTTCCTCGTTGTCATTCCATTCACTCAACCGGGCTTGCAGTTGTGCCTTGAAGGTGTTCAAGTCCATCGAATAGGAGTCAAAGACTGCCTCATATACTTCTTCTGTCCTGTTCCAACTCTTGTACACCTGTATCTCGTAGGCGTATGCCTTCTGTTTCTGTCCTTTCTTTTTGCTGCTGATGATGTAGCTGTTCAACCAATAGCTGATGCTATAAGTAAAGCCGTCATTCTGGTTGTTGAGCTGTTGTACCCTTGTCCTAGACCAACCTGCATGATTCTCCGAGTTTTGCAGGATAGCTTCCTTTTGGCTATTGTTGGGATAGAAGTTGGCATCCTTGGTGTTGATTCTGTACCAGTGGTCGCCTTTCAAGATGCTGTTGTCATCGGTGGGCGGTACATAGTCGCACAGTTTTTCTCGTCCTTGGTCTCGTCGGGCGATATACCATCTTTGCATGTAGTAGTTTCCTGCCGTCTCATCCAGATAGTCCGTCATCCATGAGGTGAGGTTATAGTTGGCAAGAGAGAAAAGTCCTGCCACGTTGTCCTTGCCTCCAATCATGCCCAAGAGGGTGTTGCCTACGCTCTTGTCGAGACTTTTGAACAGCGAGGAATAGTTATCCCCAATGTCGATGGCTGCACTGAGCTTGCCTTGGAAGAGGTCGTTGAACTGGCTGCTCTGCAACAGGGCATTGCCGATATTGTTCATTCCCGCTCCTGCAAGGTTGGTTCCTGCCTTATACAGATTGTCGATGTCGGATTTCAGATTGTCCACTGTAAAATTGCCTGGCACCTTCGACAAATCGTCCAACATCTTCTTCCAATCCACGTTGCCAATCTCTGAAAGTTTCAGTATGGCAGCTATCTCCTGGTTGATTTGTAGAAAGGCGATGTCCGAGAATGTGAGGGTGCTGTTTGTTACCACACTCTCAAACTGCATGCACAGGTTCTTGGTGTCGTCACATATCTTCATCAGATAGGTTCCCCAATACAGGGCAGTCTGCGGACTTTTCAGCATCATTCCTGCCACCGTCCATATCTTCGGCATGATTTTGCCCGACACCATGTTGTAGATACGGCGGTAATAGTAGTTCTCTGTGCTACTGTTCCAGATACCTAACTCCGTCATTGCCTTGCGCTCCAGAAACTTGGAGGCGTAGATACCGGCACTCGCCACTTCTGCTGCATTATAGTGCTTCAATATGTTCTGTACCTGCTCGTTATAGTACGCCTCTGCCACGGCTTCCGTTCCGTAGGCAGCAGCCATAGCAGCCACCGTCTGCTTGTCATAGTTCACGCTATAGTACTGTGCGTCAGCCTTTGCCAACACACAGACTATCAGCATTATGATGGATAGAAGTCGTTTCATCTTTGATTACTTTTTATTTTTGTTCCCTAAATTCAGTACTTTTCCTGCCTGATTTACCTTTTGAGCAAAAGCGAGACTCTTGCTGATACCACTTGCATCCCAATCCCTGCAATAGGCTTCGATAGCTTGTTGGTGGTTGCATTTCAACTCTCTTTTGTATAGCTTCAACGCTTCCTTCTCTGCTCGTTCCGTGGTGTAGGTCATATAGCACTCATGCGGCTCTTCTACACCATACACATTACTGGTCTGTCCTCGCCTGATAAAGACCTCACGGAAGAAACTACGTCCTTCCTTGTTCTCCAAACGGTTGATGGTGAATATCTTCTTGCAGTCCACATCGGTCAAACCGAGTATAGCCTTGATGGTGTCGAATCGTTCCTTGAACTTGCTCTGGTCGAGCAGCATCACCACATCCGAGTTGTTGATGATGGCTTCTTTCACTATCTCACTGCCGATGATGTCCTGTATCTCCTGTGTCACCACACCCACGCTTGCCCAGAATTTTCTGGCGGTCTTATACAGATATTTTATGTATTCCGCCATCATGGGCGAGGCGATGGCTTTCCATGCCTCCTCGATGATGAGCATCTTTCGGTTCTTTTTGATGCGCATCTTCTGCAGGAACACGTCCATGATGATGAGTGTCACCAGTGGAAAGAGCAGTGGATCATCCTTGATACTGTCGATTTCGAAGACGATGAAGGTCTCATCAAACAGACTGCTGTCCATATTCTCATTCAGTGTCACATCGTGGCTGCCTCCTTTATAGAAGTCCTTCAACAGATAGTTGTAGGATGACAGGTCTATGCCATGCAGACCGTTCTCCTCGCATATTTTCGGCAGTCGCTCAGTACTGAACTCATAGAAAGTGTTGAAACAGAGGTTGCTCACTCTCTTGGTGGTGAAATAGGCATCGTAATACTCGTTGATGACTTGCTCTATCAGTCTGTCTTCGGTCTTGCTCACTGTGCCTTGACTTCCTTTCCATATCAGCATCACGAGGTTTTTCAGGAATCCCAACTTCTCGATGTTCCATTCCTCTCGCTTGATTTTGAAAGGGTTCATCGTGATAGGATGCTCCTCGGTATAGGAAATGTATTTTCCGCCGAAGTATTCACATAGTCCCTCATACGAGTTACCTGTATCTACCAGAACGATGTCGGTGTCCTGCTCATGGGCTTGGCGCACCATGGAGTTAACATAAAAACTCTTGCCGCTTCCCGAAGGACCGAGGACAAAGAAGTTGCTGTTGTCGGTCAGTTTGTTTCGCCCTTCTTTTCCTGATATATCGATGGCTACTGGCACTCCTTGGCGGTCGGTATAATAGACCTTGAAGGGTGTGTCCTCGCTATGCACAATCTTTTCTTTGTACATCAGGCAGGTGGCAGCATCGCCCAACGTCATAAATCTGTCATAGTCGTCATTCATCCCATAGCAGTTGCCGGGGAATGAGTTGACGAACAGTTCCAACTGGTTATAGGCTCGTTTCGAGATATGGATGCCCATCCTGCCAAAGGCATTTTCCAGATGATTGGTACACTTCTGTATGTCCGTATCTGGCTTCACCGTCACGATCAGATTATAGTGGGTATATACCAGCTGCTTGTTTTCTCTCGCTATCACCTCCTGCACTCGCTTGATGTCCTCTACGGCTATCAGATTGCTTGGGTTCGGCATGCTGGCATGGCGGTTCTTCTTTTTGTCTAGCAGGGCAAGCTCACGCTTCTGGTTCGGCACAAAGATGATTTGGTTATACACCACACTCTCCACACCTGGTATGCTGTCCACCAATGCCACCAGATCCACTGGCATGCTGGCGTTGTTCACCTCGATGTTGGTAAACGGACGGATTTGTGTCGGCAGATTAGCGCAATCCACATCCACAAGACTATATACCTTACAGCGTCTGTCACCCATACCTATCGTCTCGTCATCCACCTTGAATCCTGTCATGCTCACCGTCTTGTCACGGAAGTTCATGGCAAAGAAGCGGTCAACATACACACTTGCTTCTTGCTTGTTCAAGAACTCCGACTTGATACCGGCATCCTTCAGTTGGTCTTGCACCTTTCTGATTTTCACCAGAAAATCTCGCCACTTCTTGCTGTCGAAAGACATCAGACGGCTTTTCTTGTTCTCCTGCGTAATGGTCAGATAGGTCATGCTGTCCGTATATTCTCTTCCGTTGAAATAGCGGAAGTAGGATTCTGACAGGAACTCATATCCCTTGCCACTCTCATCCTTGAACTGCTTTCTGGTAAAGATGTCCTGCTTGTGCAGGGCATAACCTTCACCCAGAGTCTGTGCGATAGCAGCAAACAGGTTGGTGAACTCATAATAACTGTCTATATTGGCAGAATACTTCTGCACTGGGTTCTCCATTCTCAGAATGGCAGAATATTCTCCAGTCTTGGTATAGAGCACACCGATACCGTCCGTGTCTTCCACGGAGAAGTAGATGTCCTGAAAGATTTTCTTCCGCTTGCCACCAGTACCAAAGGCATAGACCGATATAGCCATGCCAATGCAGGTTGCCACGAAAAATAAGATTACATATAGTACCATACTCGTTTATTCTTCTGTTTCTTCGGATGATTGATGATTTTCCCTCATACTGGATGATTTGTTGTCATTCTCTTGATAAGAGGTATTGTAGCTTTCTTCGCTATAAAGGGTTGATACACTATCCTTTGCAGTGGAATCCATCCTGCTTGTTTGTGTTTCCACAGTTGCAGGATGTTCTTCTGTCTCTCTCGCCCAAGCTGCTCTTGCTTTATCTGCACTCCTCATGGCATCCAATGTGGGTGTCTTGTAGGTCTTGTCCTTGCATGCGGTCAGCAATATGCCAGCCAATGCCATAATGATAATGTTCTTTGCTTTCATGCTCATCACCATTCTTTCATGTCAAAGATGCAATGTTTTCTGCAGAAACGAATAATGGTAGACCCACACCCTTGGGGAGAATGAGCCTACCAGTCGTTCACTTTCTACTTGTCATCCACATCTTGGTCATGTTGATACTTTTTTTTTCACATTTTTATATGCGCTTGCTGTAGGCATAAATAAACACTCCTTGGTCGTTCTTCTTGGTATGCAGTCCTTTCCGTTGTTTGAACATGATGAGACCTGCACCCGTAGTGATTGCCACAACCAACACTATCAGTCCTGCAATGATACCTATCAGACAGTAGGCGGCAATGAAGCCGATGATGGCTCCTCCTGCCGTTGCTGCTGCCCAATAGATGTACCGCCCCTGTATTCCCATGAATTCAAGGGGCTTCTGGAGTCCCTTGAACAGTGGGTAGTCGGGGTAGCGGATTTCCTGCTCTTCTCTTGCCATTCTTCACGTCGTTTCTCAATTACTGAATATGCACGGAATAACTCTCACTCGTTAGTTGGTCACACCGAAGAACAATGGCAATGCCTGTGCTGCTGCCACGAGGAAGATACATGCTCCTACAATCATCATGATCTTCTTCTTGAAATCTTACTGATTGTTTGTAATGTGCTGATATTCAATATATATTGTGTAAGCGAAATGGAGAAAGAAACAAAATGGAAACAACAAAATCAAGAAACCCCAAAATGAAAGCATGAGAAAACAAAAATTAACACAGAAAACAACGATAATTTTCCTTTTCTTTCATTTCGGGAGTAAAGCCCTAATGTTGTATGTTAATCACAAAAGTTACTTTTTCGTGCGTAAGATAGTAGCAATTTAAAGTAATAAAACATATTTTTTATGCCACTATACAATATTTCCTAAAGATTCTCGTTTATTACAATAAATGTATATATCTTTGCATTGAACTTAAATAAAATTACAATGAATGAGCTTAATAGAATAAAAGTAGTTCTTGTAGAACAAAAGAAAACAGGTAAATGGTTAGCAGGGCAACTTGGAGTTAGTGTTACAACAATCAGTCGTTGGTGCTCTAATTCTGCTCAGCCAGATTTACAAACACTAAGTAAGATTGCTAAGCTGTTAAAAATAGATACAAGAGAACTTCTTGTTCCAACAGACTTGCATGAAAACTTTTAAAATTAAACAATAGAAAAAATGAATAGTGAAAAAAATGCTCCTCGATATTTTATGCATAAATATTGGGGTAAAAAGCCAGCCACTGGTATAAGTCCTTTGGTTGAAAAATATACAAACCCTGGAGATACTATTATTGATCCATTTTCAGGGTATGGAGTTTTCTGTTGTGAAGCATATCTTAAAAATAGAAACGTTATAGTAAATGATCTCAATCCGATAGCCAATTTTATAGCACATAACTTGTTCTCAAACGATGTTAATATTTCAAGAGTAAAAAGGGTATGGGAAAAGATCAAAGCAGAAATGTCAACTTTCATAAACGAATGGTATAATATTACCATTGGCGAGAAAACATATCTGCCTATATCAGTTTTAAGAAATAAGGATGGTTTACCACTGCAATTTACTTTTAAGGATGGCAGAAAGACGTCTATTAAAGATATTCCAGAAGAGCTAGCAAAAGAGTTCTGTGAGAAAGAAAACAATTACAAAATAACGGATTGGTATCCTATGGTTTCGGTTATTGAAAACTCCAGAATATCAGCTCGCCCGAACATGACAATAAAAGATCTTTTTACCAAAAGGACACTTGCTTGTCATGCGAAATTGTTGTCATTGATAAATAAATATGCAGCAGGATCTGATAAAGACTTGTTTTTAATTGCATTTACAGCAAATTTAGCCAACTGTTCCAAACTTGTTCCACCTATCAAAAGCAGAGGAGCACTTGCTCAAGGAGCTTGGATGACCGGTTTTTATATTGGTGAGACATATATAGAGAATAATGTATTACATTATTACGAAAATCGCATACGGAAGGCGATAAAGGGAAAAGAAGATTTCTTGAATGCGCTATTGGGTGATTTAATGAAAGAGCCTATCCAATCTACTTTCAAAATCACCAACTTTGATGCAAAGAGGTTGCAACTCCCAGACAACTCTGTGGACTATGTTTTTACAGACCCTCCTTATGGGGATAGTGTACCATATTTTGAGCAAAGTGTAATTTGGAACTCATGGCTACAGTTTGTTCCTGATTATCAGCAAGAAATTGTAATATCCGATAGTAATCAACGTCACAAAGATATTGAGGCTTTTGAACATGATATAAATTCTGCTTTTTCAGAAATTCGAAGAGTGTTAAAAGATAATAAATATTTTTCACTTACATTTCACTCTCTTTCTGGACTAGAATGGAAAGCCGTTAGCAATGCGTGTGTTTTCAACAATTTCAATGTTGTTGATTATGAATGGTTAGAACAAAAGACCTACCCACCACGTCAACTTAATCGTGTTAAATCGATTAAAGGTGATGTCCTTGTGACTTTTCGAAAGAATCCAGCACCTGTACACTTACGTGTTTGTGATGATAGTCAATTTATAAGAATTATAACGGAGTTCATAACTGAAACGATCAAGAAGGGGACTACCGACACAAATGCTATAATGATGGCTATAATGGAATGGATTTTGCGAAATATGATTATAATAGGCAATGTCGATGTGTTTACAGTTCTGAATAATCGTTTTCAACTGGACAAGGAAGGAAATTGGAGTATAAAACAAAAGTAAAATATAAAAATATTCAATATGACAAACTTTGAGAAATGGGACAAAGAGTTCCGTGCACAAAATCTTTACGCTTTCAACAACAATGAAAGTGCTTTGTTGTACTTGAAGGTTAGAGCCGTATGTCGTGGAAAACAGATTAAACAATTTGTTGAGAAAAATGGCATAGAGCTTACTTCTACAAAGATTAACGAGCAGTTTGCCGAGTTGTATTCAATAATGGAGAATACACCTAATGGCAAGACTATGCTTGATACTTATCTGTGCGACAGAAACAATGAATGGTATCACACGATGGGTGTGGATGAAGAAAAATTGAAAAGTGGTTTACGTCAGATAAACAACTACGAATGGGGAGGAGATCAAGAAAACTCTCTTGACCAATATCTTGTCCGTAGATATATTAAAGTAATCAGCGATTATGATGAACTACGCAGCAAGGCTGATGCTATTGCAACAAATGCTTGGAATTTCGTTCAAACAAGTTGGTATAACAACTGGACATCCTATCTTATTGAATCAATATTTAAGAAGCATAGACGTGTGTTGTCTGCTGTTGGTGAAATCAAAAGTGTTGACTTTTTTATTGAGAATAACCCTATCGATTTGAAAGTTACCTATTTTCCTGGAGCTTATATGCAAGGTAAGTTAAAAGAAGCATTAGGCAACACTGAGTTAACTTGGTTGAAGCGTCAGGCTAAGAAATATGGTATTACACCAGATAAAAATCTTTCTGATTCCGAACAGTATAATTTCTTAAAAGAAGAAATCGAAAATCAAGGACATCAAGAAGTTATATCTCAACTTACTGCTACAAGAAAACAGATTGTAAATGAGGCTCGTAATAATCCAGAAAACCTGATGAAATGGCTTTATGAGAATCAAAGTCCTCGTTTGTTCGGTGCTGAAAACCGTCTGTTTGTTGTTCTTGTCGATTCTACGGACATGAATCAGTCGTGGAAGATGAAGAGAGCATTCTCGTTAATTGAGCCTAAGGTAAATACATACCTTGATAGCTTCAGTGAAAATTCTCTAAAGAAAATTGAATTCACATTTAATAAAAAAATATACGAAAGTCTTGCCGACATAATCTTTGTCGTAAAAGAATAAATGGAGGAAAGATGGTAATATTGCATAATCCAAATTCCATTTAGTTTTTTCGTAAAACAGAAACGATATGAGAAAAATTGCTGCTTTATTGTTTTTGTGCTTTATGCCTATCAGCCTATTTGCACAAACTTATAAAATGTATCAAACACGTAACTACCATAACCAGTTACGTTTGAATACTGCTACGGGAGAAGTGTTACAGATGCAAGATGACGGTCAATCTTGGAAAATATGTGATGCAATGGAAGATGGTGGCGAAACTGATAATCGCTTCTGTCTTTATGAAACACAGAATATGTGGACTTTCATCATGCTTGATACTTTTACAGGAAAGAATTGGCAAGTCCAATTTAGCACAAAAGGAACAGATTACATGTTTGCTGCACCAATAAATTACTGGTCAAAAGCATATCCATCTTCAACTGATAGATGGCAGGGTAGATTCAAAATGTTTGCTACTCAAAATATGTGGACATTCATCATGTTGGATAGTTTTACAGGAAGACTTTGGCAAGTGCAATACGATACCAAGTCTTTAGACAACCTCCTTTGCGTTTCAATTAATGAAGAAGTTCTTGAAGCAGGTAATAGTAGCATTTTTACAATACAACCGATGACGAGTATGTATCAATACTATTTGATAAGCAATAAGTCCGGTGCAATGTGGCAATTTCAGTGGACAACTAAAGGTCCTGACTATAGATGGATCAAAAGGGTTAATTGACAAATTGTATTTGTTTATGAAAATAAAAAACATAAATGACATTACATTGTTTAGATACTTGTTTTGTCTTGATAAAAGAGAATTGCCACAAAGCATTCTTAATTGGTGTAATAATATCGGTAGTGCAATTGATTCTGACAGAGAGAATGCGATAAGAGAATTATCTACAGTAAAAGGAAACTGCCGTAATTTGGTCGTTTTCTCTAAGACATTTATTGATACGATGGATAAATCCTATATGAAATTTACACAATTTCATATTGATATTCTCCAAGAGTTAGATAATGAGAATGGAATTGTTCGTAGCCCATACTTTATAGAAGGGTGTTATGTCGTGTATAGCATAAAGAATGGCTGTCTTACTTTATGGATATTCCAAGACAACATCGATAAGTATTTGTCGATACCTACATATTACATTTGTGTGTCACCAAAGGATAGAATTAAGGGAAATGGACATCAGTTAGACTGTATGGTTTTACCTCTTATTGATGGTTGTATGGAAGCAAATATCAGAGATTACATAGATATGGTCTTAGATTATTTGTGTTTAAGACAATGGGCAGAAGTACAATTAGGTAAAGTTTCAACCACTGTTAGAAAAGAGGTTAAGAAGAAAAAGAAAAATCAGAATGTCACAGAACCAGGACTTGATTACTATCGATTTGACAGTAAGTGGTACACTGAAATATGTAATGATGAATCTTTTAAGGTTAGTGGTCATTTCAGATTGCAACCTTATGGTGATGGCACAAGGAGACTGATATGGATTAACGAATTCACAAAGAATGGTTACCATAGAAAAGCTACTATAGACAAGGTTAAAGATGGAGAAGTTTCTCTTACATAAACATAAATAGACAATGAAAAGAAAGAAAATATTATATCTTGACCAATTTGCTGTAAGTAATATGTATAATGCTGTCCCTACATCTTTGTGGGGACAGCTACGTAGTATTATCATAGAAAAAGTAAACAATAGAATCCTTTCTTGTCCTATGCCACTTGAACACCTATACGAAACACTAGGACGTTCCAATATGGGCGAAGACGGCAACGAAAGTATAGAGTATTCAAAACAAATAGCGCAACAACATCATTTCTTCAGCGAGATTGCAAAAGGAACTACATTTTATGGATATGAAGAAATCGCAGCAACGGAGATAATGATGTTGCTAAGACAGGGGAACGTTAAACTAATACAATCCATGTATTTTCATAAAGCCTACTATGCAGACATTGAAATACTTGACATTTATGCAAATGGTCATAAGTTCAACAAAGAGAATCATTTTTATAATCAAGAACTGTTTAAAGATGTAAATGGGTTAAGAGAAGACATGAAAAAAGCTGGTCAAGAACTTAGTAAACCAGATAAATCTTTAGCATTGGATTATCTATGTAAAATACAGACCAGAGCATATATAGAAGGTCTTAAAGAGCTATGCCGAAAAGGAGTGGTTAATGTTCGAGGTGTGCAATGTGGTAAAATAAATATTCCTAATAAAGTGGATTTGTTATTAAAACTACTATGTGATAAAAGACTTGATAAAAGATTAGCTCAGAAATTAATTTGCGAATTAGAAACACATGGGTTTGAAAAAATTCCATCAATGAATATTCGTTCATCGTTGAATGCAGATATGGCTGTCAACGGGAAAAGTCAGACTCCGAATGATGTGATAGACATAGATAGGGCTGCTATTGGGTTGCGTATTTCTGATTATTTTTTCGCTGATAATGAAAAGAAATTAGCTATTGAAAGATGCCAATTGGATAAAAAATATCAGACTAAAATCTATTCTGCAAAAAAAGATTCTGTTTCGTCACTAATTACGGAGTTGTCGGAATTGTAAATCATAATTTGTTTTGAATATTATTTCCAGAAATATACAGAAGTAGCCAACTGAATTTAATGATGATGTTCCTAAATTCAGTTGGTATTTCATTTGCCACAATTTTGTGCTACAATTATACCTATTCCTCCTGAAACCACAAAGATTCCAATCGTGAAGAAGAACCAAAAGAACCACTGGACATAGTGACCGAGATAGCAGCCATCATATTCCTTGTAGCGTTCACGGACTTTCTTCCGTTCATCAGCAAACATGGAATTGACCTCATGTATATGCGTCTGCATCTGTGCGGTCATCCATTGGCGTTCTTTGGCAAACAGTTCTTGGATTTTCTGCCAGTCAGCATCATTGACATTTACAGACACCTTTAATTTTGTGGGAGCATTTTCCAAAACTTTGTCTATGTGCTGATTGATGGTATCAACCTTTTTGCTGATAGTAGTCACAGCACCACCTAATTTGGCTTCTGCACGCTGATACTGCAGAATGGCAGACTCCAGTTCAAGTGTGGCATTGATGAAGGTGTTGGTAGCCTTGTCAATGTCCTTACTCAACTGCTTCAACTCAGGAACACGGCTTACAAGTCCATCCTCGGCTTGCTGTTCCTCAACCTCGTTTTCGACATCATTCATCATGTTGTCGAAGTCGAATCTTTCTTCTGTGTCTATGTTTATCTTGCTTTTTCTGATTGCCATGTTGTTATTGATTTATCGGTGGAAACTTCTGCTGCGTGGCTTTGGCTTGCACATGGAATGAGCCATCTGTGCGCAACGGTGGGCAAACTTCCAGTCATCTTCATCGTTTTTCTTACCCCAACCAGAAGAAGGAGTAGAACCGCCACCACCACATGACTCCGACATGGAAGTGGCTGCATCAATATACCCTGCAAACAACAGCATCGCTACATGAGCAACATTCTCTGTTGTCGCAATATCATTGTCCTCTGGAACCTGAACCTCATTATTAAAGACATCTTTGACAGAGTTCGGAAGCCACACCTTTTTGACTTCATCGCCAATGTTGATTGTGAATGCCGTTTGTGTAATTTGAGGTTTCGCCTTTGGTTGTGATGCTGTTGGAGTCTGAACGACAGGACGAACTGGGCGAGGCGCAGGAGCAACGGATGGAGAAACAGGCTTTGTCTTGACTTGTGTTGGTTGTGGGTGCAGTTTCTTCCAGGTGTCTTCAATCTTTGATGCCATAAACTTTCTGCCAATCTCAGAAGCCTTGAACACGGAAGCATTCTTGCCGACTGTGTAGCCGACAAGTTTCCGCTGCTTGTCGTAACGAGGTTTAACCTCATAGCCTTTCATGCGCAACAGATTGAAGTATCTGTCTATGTTGAACTGTTGCATATCTTTGAGAGTATGTTCGCAATCCTCCGCAAGCTCCACTTTCCGCATATTCCGAATCTCCTGCGGTTGTTCCCATCCATGCCGCATATTGATGATTTCCGCAGCCTTCATTGCACGAAGATGAATATCATGCACATCGTTGGTGTTACCCTCCATATCCACACGACAACAATCAATGTGAAGGTGCAGCGTTCCAGACTTGGAGTCAGAGTGCAATCCGCCCACATTCATAGAATTTGTGAAGTTGGTCTTTATCTCATTGGAGAAACCATTGGGCGTAAGTCCAACAGAATCCAAAACTTCCAAAGCTTCGTCTTGAAGGGCCGCCCAATCTTCCATCGTGAAGTTGGCAGACTCTGTCTTTGAAGGCGAAAGTACAAACGTGGTCATGAACCTTTCCAACTTTCTGCCCACAGTCCTTTCCGCCTGATGATACTGGCAATGATGCTTCATCATGTACCAGATGGCGGTAGGGTCAAGACCATCGGGCATATTGTTCACCTTGACCGTCTTTGCATTCTCCTTTTCCAATGCGTACCTTACGGAGTTGCCTCCATACGATACTACCTTTGCGAGCATAATCATGATTACTCCTTTGATTTGGTCTGTACGTTTGTTGCAATATTCTCTTCAATGCTATACCAATGTTGGATAAGTCCTGCTACGGCATCAATCCACCAACGCATGAACTTCTCATTCTTGAAGAACCGAGCCTTTTCCTCAGCCGTTTTCTTGGATAGCACGTTGCTGATTTTTATCAAATCCGTCCTTGCGATGGCGAGAGAGTTGAGAGCGTCCACCTCTTCCTTGGTGAGCCTCATGCGTGGACGGTGCTTCAAACCAGTCTCAACGACATAGCGGCTCAGACTAATTCCACACTCCTTGGCAAGCGTCTGGAGCTGCTTAAACTCTTCTTTCGCACATCGATAGGTATGGACTTCCGTAGGCGGTTTCCTTATGATTTTCTTCTTTCTCATTTGTCTTTGTCTCTGATTAAAATGGGATGATTACAAGCACCTTGCAAAGGTGGTCACGACTGCGAGCCTGCGAGTAGTCCGAGAAACTTTTAGGAATACAGAAAGACGGACACGGCTTCTGTATTACAAAAGGATTTCTCGAAAAGTACCTATAAAATGACGGCACTTTTAACAGCGTCCGTCCCCAAGGCTGCTTAAACGTATAACAGTTTGGCGGTAGCCTATGGCGGTCAATCGTCCTTTGGGATGTTTATTGGTATGGTGGCTCATAAACCTCTTTATACCTATTGATTGCCGTTATGGTAGCTGTTAGCCTTGTAACCATTGGCATTAGAACCGTTAGACAGTTGTGTTTGTCCTCCTGCCAGATGCTGTGGATATGTGTTGTGTTCTCCCTCATTCTGATTGGCATCTGCTTCTTGCATGGAAGAAGGATTGCCAACAGACTGTCTGGAGTAATTCTGTTGTGGGGAAATTCCACCAGTAAAAGCATCGGAAAGATTGCCATTCGTTCCGAACTTACCCACGGTTCCATTATCATTAGATGAAGCAGAATTTAGGGAAGAGGAAATATCTGCCGTAGAAGAATCGCCCTTGTTGTCAGTATCGGATATGCCATTGTCAGAATGCCCATCTTCCTTGTCCGACTTTGTATCATCCTCCGTTGTCGTAACAATTACTCTTGCTTGTGGAACTTCCGTGTGGATGATTGCAGAGCCATCCGCATTGCGCTTCAATGAAAAGCCGTTCTTGACAAATCTTCCGTCCACATACCAACCAGAGAGTGAATGCAGGGTAATGATGCGGTTGTCTCCAACCTTTTGTGAAGAGGAAATGCCCACAGCCTCCATAGCCTGTAAAAGTTTGGGTACGGTCTTGCGGTCTTTATCCCAGAGTTTGGCAAGTTGTGTATTGTCAACCATACATTGCCCACACAAGATTTCTACTTGTTGGGTCTTGCTGATAGGTACAAGTGTTGTTTCACGTTCGGCAAGAGAGGCAAGAGACATGAAGCATTCCATGCGGTCAATCTTGTACTTCTTGCAGCGAAGATACTCCATCTGTACATCGGACAGCGTGAAGCAGTAATGTATCTTTTGTTTATCCATGTTCTGTGAATTTTGAATATTATAACCATAAATGGCAAGACTGTTTTTCTCAGTAAAGAGAAATCATCTGTGCCGTCCTCGCCTTGGGGAAATGTCCTCTGCTATAACATAGAGCTCGCCTTGCAACCTGTCATTAGAATGATTGCTTAATCGTGAAATGCACTCAATGCAAACAGACTGGGCAAGAAGTTTTCTTCTGCCGACAGTTGCTTCATCATTGATGCCCTTGTTGGCTCCGCATTGCTCGGCAAGTCCATTGAAAGCATCACGCATCCGAAAGTAGCCGTTGCCAGTATTGATGTAGCTCACGGCAAGGTCAGCAACATTTGCCAACTTGCTTCTGTACTCCTCATGGGAAATATCGTCCTTCATCATCGCCATGTCTATTTACAAAGTTCACTCATGTGCTTGGTCGCTGCAGCCTTGGTCTCAGCCTCGGACATACTGCGGTTCTGGCGCATCCAGTTCAAGAGTTCGGACTTTTCAAAGTATATAATCTTGCCGTTGGGACGGAAGAACGGAAGTTCATGCTTGTGTGTCATCTTGTAGAGACTGCTCTTTGATATACCCATGAATAAGGCAGCTTCCTCCAGTGTCAATACTTGCTTGGCATCACGGAGAAGGTTCTCCATTATCCCAATGCGGTGCTCATGTGACTCTACCTTCAAAAGAAGAGTCTCGGTGTCGATAGTTTTGTTCATTATCCTGTAATTTAATTGTTTATGATTTGTTGTATTGCTTGTTTTGAAAGTGTAGTCCCCCAAGGCAGAGAGAAATCCCTGCCCGAAAAATGGGGGACTACAAAAGTGAAATTTACTGGTTGTTATCCTGAAAAGTTCCGTTTACTTGTTATCCTGTAAAAAAGTTATTCTGCGTGGATGGGTGTTGGTGGCTGCTGTCCGCTTTGTCTTCGGTATCTGCTTGTTCTCCTCACGTTGTTTGCGACCTCGAAAGGCTTTCTTCGTGTTGTCAACAGCCTTGACCTTTTCATTCGTCAGCACATCTGCATAGATGGCTGTGGATTTGAGCGATTTGTGTCCCATCAGCTTCTTGGTAGTCTCAATGTTGCCGGTAACCGCCTGCACAAAAATTCCGAATGTATGTCGGGAACAGTGAAAAGAGATATTCTTCTCAATGCCCACCTTTTTGGCTATCCTTTTAAGGGCTGCATCCACATTAGCCTTAGCAGGAAGGTGGAACACAAAATCATCATCGCCTTTGGGTGGCATCCATGACAAGGCGGTATTGCCGATTGGTACGGCATTGAGAGCCTTTGTTTTCTTCTGGACGATTACAAGAGTGTTCGTTTCTTTGTTTCTCTTGATGTCGCTCCACCGCAGAGCCTTGATGTCGCTGATACGAAGTCCTGTCAGACAGGAAAAACCGAAAGCTCTCTGTGCTTCTGCAACTCCTGGACTTCTCTCATCTGAAGCCATGAACCTTTTCAGTTCATCGGGAGTGAGATACTGCTTATGTGATGACTTCGGCTTGGGAAAGATGTCTGACTTCTCCAACTGGTAGAAAGGGTTAGCCTTCAACTTGCCGAACTTGACCGCCTTGTTGAACACCGTCACTATGCGCTGTTGAACATTGTGAAGGGAGCCTTCACACAAAGGCTTGGCTTCAACTCGTACATACTTCTGTGGTACATAGTCGTTCTTCAACCAAAGGAAGAAAGCCTTGAACCATTCCTTGTCGAACTTCCTCAAAGTGATGTGAGGTCTGCGCTTATTGGCAAGGAACTCGCTCATTAGGTATTTCAGATACTTTGACTGGTCAACAATAGCCTTGGAATAGTCTGTATTGTCGCTCATCCAGTCGATGTAAGTCTGGATCCAGTCCAAGACTTCGGGAGACTCGTCATTGGGGATTTCCTTCACAATCATCAAGTGACCTACCTCTGGGATGGTCTCTGGATGAAGAATACGCTCTGCCCTTATCTGGTGAGCACGTTGCAATGTTTCTTCGTTTCTTGCTTTGGTCTCTGCATCAACCTCCGGCAACAAATAGAGGGAAAGAAATTCAAACTTGCGCTTGCCACCATCGTAGATGTCAAGATACAAGCTTATGTTGTCGTTGGCAAGTGCCTTTTGTCTGATAGTTATTGTCATGTCTCTATATATTTTCGTTGTCAATGATTTATGTGAACATACCGTCAATGAGGTTGATGGCTTCCTCCTTCTTCTTATCCACGATTTTAGCATAGATTTCCGTGGTCTGAATGTTGGAATGTCCCATCAGCTTGCTTGTGGTAAAAAGGTCTGCACCGAGCGTGAGCATCATCGTTCCGAACGTGTGCCGTGAGCTATGGAATGAGATATGCTTCTCTATCCCTGCCGCTTCCGCCCATTTGCGGAGAGTCCTGCCTATAACGGTCTGTGTGGTTGGTATATCAAAGAAAGGAATTTCATTTCCTCTTGGCTTTGGCAACCACCGCTTAGCCTCTTCCGAGAGAGGTATTATAACTGGCTTCTCCGTCTTTTGCATTTCCATGTCTATGTATTCGCCCTTTCCGTCAGCGGTCTTGAAGATGTGCATCGGAGCAAGACGGTACATGTCGCTTAATCGCAATCCAGTAAAACAGGCGAAGATGAAAGCCTCCTTGACTTCTGGACGATAACTGTCCGTAGCCATGAGGGTACGAAGTTCCTCAATGGTCAGATACTCTTTCTTGCCGTCCTTGGGCTGAATGCGCTCACGTGCATCCAGTTCTTTCATAGGGTTGTTGCGGATAATGCCTTGTCGCACAGCGTTGTTGAGAGCAGTGGAGAACATTCCGAGGTATCGGCTTGCCGTATTCTCGCTGATAGGTCTTGGCTCGCCATACTTGATATGGGAGTTTGGGAAGTTTCGCAAGAACTTCACATATCCACGGCAGAACTCCGCATTGACCTCTTCAAGCGCAATGAAGCCTTTGTTAGTCTCGTCAAGATACTTCTCCACAGTGTGCATCATTTCCACACGGCAATGGAGCGTTGACTTCTTGATGCCGACACCACCTTCACAATACTTCTTTATCCATGTGGTAAGAAGCATCGAGCCTTGTTTTACTGTCTCCCAGTCCTGTATGCCATGACCATGCAGGGCTTTGATGCGCTCTGCCTTGATGCGTTCTGCAACCGCCATAGTCTGCTTGTTCTGTTCCTTGCAGACAGGGTTGATTTCGGGGACGAGGTAGAGTTTGAGGTATTCATACTTCCTCACTCCCTTATAGTAGATGTCAAGATAGATACTCTTGTTGCCATCTGCGAGCGACTTCAACCGAATTTTAATCGGCTCTTTCAGCTTTACTTGTTTCTTTGGTCTTGCCATAATGTATGAAGTGTTATTTTGTTTTTGTATTCTGCTACATTGGAGGGTCTTTCTCCCTCTTGTTGAAAGTCTATGTCAGATATGGTTTCCTATGCTGACATTTGCTTTTCTTTCTCTTCCCTTACTTCGGAAAACTGATGTAAAGATAAGAAAATAAACCGAGAAACGAGAAACAAAACGGAAACAAAAAACAGTCTTTTATGTCTTTTTAAGAGTGAGTTTAGCAAACATCGGAAAATTCAAATTATCGCTTAAAGCATTGATACTTAGCGCATTTACTTTCATTTGCTTTCTTGTCTTTTCAAACGTATTTCGGAGGACTAAGATATTCTTGACATCCTGCTCCTCATTGTTCATGGCGATGTAAACGCTTATCGCACCCACTACGGCTACAACACCTGCAATGGCATAGCAGAGTTTGACCACGATAGGTACGTACTTGGCAATTTCCTCCGTCACTGTTGTAAGCGCGGTGGTACCTGCCGTGTAGTCACCTGCCGAGTTCTGCGCCATGGCAATGCCACCGCCCACAAGGAGCATCAATGCCAATGTCTTCAAGCGTCCTGAAGAGAGAACGCTCTTGGCGGTCTTCTTCAAATAGTTGGTCGTTTTCTTAAACATTCTTTCTTGTTTTACTTGTTAATGATTCGTTTGGCAACACCTTATTACAATTATATAGAAAGGTGTTGTCGCTTTCATATGATATACTCTTCTGCAGTTGAGTCTTAAATCTGGTAGCCAAAGAATGCCGGGAACAGGATGGATGCACCTATCATAAACAGACAGGCTCCTATCAGCGTCAGTATGGACTTGGTAACTCCATCTTCCCCTGTGTTCATCTTGATATATATCTGCAAAGCGGATATAATCACCATCACAGCAGCGACAGCGTATGTAAGATACAGCACATACAGCATCATCGTCACCACATAGTCGTGCATCCCTGCCAGTGCGTCTGCTCCCCAGCTATAGTCCACATTACCGCATTTGGCTGATGCTGACAGGGGGAGCAGCGCAAAGACAAAGGAACTTACTACATTCTTTATGATATGGCTAAATTTCATCCTTGACTGGTATTGTTTTGATGTTTGGTTGTCCTGGCTTTGTCTCGCCTTGTTTCAATAGGCTCTCCGTGAAGTCGTCCTGCCATAGTCCGTCTATCCATATGGGAGAAGTGGACTCCATTTGCCCATCCATCTTTTCCTGCAACGACTCGGCTGCGTTCTTCGGCTTCTGTTGGTTGACATCATTTCCTTCGTCTTCATCAACATCATCTTCTCTGCCGGAAGAATCCGTTTCTGGAGAATAACCACTCATTCCGTTGTTCTCTGTTCCCATGCCATAGCCCTCATCGTATGATGTGCCGTCTTGGAAACTTGTGTCGTATTGCTTGTCGGCAACGCTAAAGCCACCATCGCTTTCATTGACGGCTACTGCGGCTTCCTCTTCCGTTATGTTGCTGATGTCAAACACTTCCTCGTTGCTCTTGGCTTCTTCCTTCTTACCATACAGGTCTCTGGTTATCATCACCGCATAGTAGATAGCGTATGCAATGGTAAGGCTGATGGCGAATATCAAAAATGGACTCATATAATACTTTGTTTTATTGATGATTTATACTCTATGCAGTGGCAAAAGTGCCAGTTGCGAGTGCAAAGTAAAGAGTAAAATCCGACATAAAAGAATTTTGTAAAGTATGGCCATCAAAGTTTAAGATATATTCAAATTATAATTATATATCATACTCTCAATCATACTTTAAACTCCAGATTCCCTCAGCTTTCACATTTTTGGGCAATGGTGTATTGTTCCACACTGGTTTCTGGTCCAAACGTATAATTTCGTTCTTTCATTTTTCATCGAATAGACTGATTTCACTATAAAAATATCCATTATTCGTTAAAAATATCTATAAATATGATAATTTTCAGTTATCAATATTGATAATCGAAATAAAAGTATTACCTTTGCACCATCAAAATATGGCTGAAATTATATGAATATAACATCCGAAGACGAAGCTCTACTCGAATTATATGAAAATGGCAAGACATCAGACAAGAGATATAGAAGATTACCGATTCAAGTGATAAAGGGGTACAAGAAAGCTGTTGATTACATGCGGGCTGCTCAACGAATCGAAGACCTCTTCCGTTTAAAAGGATTGAATTATGAAGCGTTGCATGGTGACAGGAAAGGACAAGAGTCTGTACGTTGCAATGATACATGGCGATTGATCTTCAAAAGTTCTCCTCTCGATGGAAGCATTGTCATTACAGAAATAGAATTATTAGAAATATCACATCATTATGACTAAGTTTAGTTTCAATCAGGCAGTACCATTTGAGGCAACTCATGTGGGAGAGGTGATTAAGGACGAACTCGCTGCTCGTAATATGAAGCAGAGTGAATTGGCCGAACTCACTGGTATACAGAAATCTATTCTGAATGATGTCATAAAAGGTAAACGTTCTCTAACACCCGAAATGGCATTATTGTTGGAAAATGCCCTCGGCATTTCTGCAACATTTCTCATGAACATTCAGACACAGTACGAACTTGACTGTGCAAAACAGAGTGAAAGAGTTGTATTGCAGACTAAGATGCTGGAGATTTGGAATGTACTCAAAGAACATGTGAGTACTCAGTTCTTTAGAAAAGTAAATATTATCAAAGGCAATATCATCGAGGATGTCAAACGCATCTTTGATGTGTTTGCCGTAGATAATTTGGATGATTTCTTTGGTCTGAAAGCCAAGGAAATGGAATTGGCATATTATCGTAAGTCTGAAAAGGTAACAACTAATCCAGTTGATATTTTATCTTGGAAATACTATTGTTATTACTGTTCCAAAAATGACGAACAATCATTGGGAAACTTTGATAAAAATAGTGGTGACTTACTGACAAAAGAACTCAATAATGTTTTCAAGGAAAATTCTGAAACAGTTAAAAAGACTGGCGAAGTATTGAATAAATATGGCATACGTTTTATGGTTGTCAAAAAGGTGGGACAGGTTCCTGTAGATGGCATGTCTTTCTGGATTGGCGACAATCCAACTATCGTAGTCACAGAACGTATCTCATCTATTGATAATTTTGCCTTTACTACTTTACACGAAGTTGGACACGTTTTCAATCATCTGACGAAAGATGGAAAGGCAATGATTAATCTGTCTGACGAAAAGAAAGATTCCGAAGAGTCAGAAGCAGACGACTTTGCATTGAATGCTGTTGTTCCAAATGCAGATTGGAAGAAGTTCCTTGCAAGAACTCGTGACATTGTTCCTTACAAAATTGCTCCTTATATCAAGGAAGAGGCTGACAAATACGAAGTCAATCCTCAAATTCTTTTTGGAAGATACAAGCACGATATTGGAATATATAAAATAAAGAATTACTTTGAAACAAAGGTTTTGTAGTTCCTCTTAATAATAAAAGCCGCCATTTGCACCCTATAAGGAATGCCTATGGCGGTTTTTCTGTGTATGTATGAAACTACTACATATTTCAAAAAGTGTAGTAAGTTTATACGGAAATCTGCTTTCCCCTTTATTTATTCCAATATTTTTCAGCCATAGGCTTTAGTCTGTCAGTGATAGCTTGCATTACCACATTAAAGCTGAGTTCTTCTTTCCATTGAATCTTCCGAAGAAA
>ENA-OOXC01000232-OOXC01000232.1-human-gut-metagenome-genome-assembly--contig:-NODE-232-length-46709-cov-5.102392_pt1 | contig 46709 bp, 37 predicted proteins | sample MGYA00241578_ERZ501325 | MGnify/ENA primary metagenome ERZ501325 (study PRJEB25962, sample SAMEA2042737) | human gut metagenome | biome: human gut; feature: human-associated habitat; material: faeces...
CTATCACACAACCCCTTTCTTTGAAAAGAACGTAAAATCAATAGTATTATTGCGATGATTGTACTTTTAGTAATCGCTTCACTCGTTGTACGGTACTTACCCCTTTACCACTCAACTTTGCCACATCCCGAATGGAATACCCCTTGCGGAGTAAACTTATTACTTCCCTATATTCGGCTTTCATCTGTTCTGCCGTTTTTACAGAGCCTACCTTGCGTCCGAGTTTTCCACCTTTCTCTATATACCGCTTCCTTCCTGACTGCAATCGGAATGAGATATTATCACGTTCCAATTGCGCACAGGTCGAAAGCGTGGCTATCATTATCGTGGCAAAGAGGGACGGATGTCCTTCATCGTCCAATAATATAAGCTGTTCCTTTTGTATGTAGAGGTTGATGTCACAGTCAATGAGTTGGTGACAATGGGCAATGTGAACATGGTTTACCGTAATCTGAAAGCAGACAAGATACGCAAGCGCATATCGCATTACTTTGTCTTGCAACCAATCGTCTTAGAATCTTGGATAACGTCTTTGACACTGTTGCGAAATGCCTGTTGCCACCATTCAAGAGTGTGGGACAAAGTAAGCTCCATCATGCCTGTCTCTTCAAGAAGAATTGCTCATTCTACTAATCGCCCAACATCATACACTTTGGGGTAATATCGGTGTAATCGAAAGTTAAATACGTTAAATTATTACCTTTTCGTATCTAAACAGAATCCACACAATCACTTTTCTACCGTTTAGAGCGTATAATACTGATAATCAACTAATAATAGATACTGGAATTGCACAAGCCTCGAGTCAATCAAAATTTCTGCCAATGTGTCTAAAATCGGAAGTCGGATGTTCAGAGGCTGTCCCAATCTGAAGTCCATCGTGGTGGAGGAAGGAAACAAGAAATACGATAGCAGAGAAAACTGCAATGCTATTGTGGAAACAGCCACCAATACCTTGGTGTGTGGTACAGAAAACTCCACCATTCCCAGCACTATAACAGCTATTGGGAGCAGTGCCTTCGCAGAAACGGGATTGAAGAATTTTGTTATTCCTGAGGGCATCACGAGCATTCAGTATGGGGCTTTTGAAAATTGCCAGAACTTGAAGTCTGTGACGTTGCCCCAGTCGTTGAAGAAATTGGAGTATCGTGTGTTCGCCAAGTCTGGTCTGACTTCGGTTGTTATCCCTGAAGGCATCACACGGTTGCCGGATGGAACTTTCACTGAATGCCAGAACCTGGAGACTGTGACGTTGCCCACCACGCTGGAGACCATTGAGTACAACGCTTTTTCAAACTCAGGCCTGACTTCGATTTTCATCCCTAAAGGCGTCACGAGCATTTCCTCCACTTCGTTTAATTATTGCGGAAAACTGAGCACTATCAGCGTTTCGGACGAAAACACCACATACGACAGCAGAAACAACTGCAATGCTATCATTCAAACAGCAACCAATCAAATCGTAAGGGGAACTTCCAACACTATTATCCCCAATACCGCGACCTCTATTGGCGATAATGCCTTCAATGACATCAATTCGCTCACAAGCATTGTTATTCCTGAATCAGTTACCTCCATCGGTCAGTACGCGTTCAGATTCTGCAATTCCCTCGCAGAAGTCGTGTGCAAAGCAAAAGTGGCTCCTCAGCTGAAAAGTGACGCCTTCTCCAACGACATTCTTTCCAAGGCAACGCTGTATGTGCCAGAAGAAAGCGTAGAAAGCTACAAGGCAGACGGCGAATGGAAAAAATTTTCTGACATCCAGCCGCTACCGTATGCATACATCAATATCAGTGCCGCTGAAAAAACAACCTATTGCAGTGAGCATGCGCTTGACTTCACCAACATCGAAGGGGCAAAAGCATATATTGCTTCAGGATTCAGTCCGAGCACGGGCATTGTGCTGCTCACAAAGGTAAACAAGGTGCATGCTGGAGTGGGATTCATGGTTATTGGCAAGGAAGGTAAATATGAAGTACCTTACTGCGAGACTGACTTCACCTATGCCAACCTCTTGGTAGGTACCATGAGCCAGACAACTGTGGCCAGCACTGCTGACGGAAAAACCAACTACGTTCTCTCAAATGGTAGCGATGGCGTGATGTTCTATCTTGCCAACAATGCGACGGTCCCTGCCCAAAAGGCTTATCTTAGTATCCCATCGACAGTTGTGAATGAGACACAGGTGAAGGCTGTTCGTCTTGCTTTTGAAGACGACATGACCACTGGTATCATTCGTGTTGAAGACATGACAAAGAAAACCACTGACAAGGTGTATGGCCTCGATGGACGCTGCAAAATGGGCCTTTCTTCAGGCATAAACATTGTGAATGGAAAGAAGATTTACGTGAAATGATTAAGTACGGAACAGCATCTATGAGTAAGAAAACATACATGAAGCCCACCATACAGTGCATTGAGATGGCGCAAACAAATGTCCTTTGTACATCCATGCCTGGCTCCGATAAATTTCACAAGGTCGATTCTTACGACACGGAGCAAGAAGACGTTTCAGACAAGCCATACGACGATACGTGGGACATACTGTAATTCATACAACATCATTGTTGGTGTGCAAACTCCGTTCCATCATCAGAAACTAAGGAACGGTCTTAATCCTTATAAACTATAAATTCAAAATAAAATCCAGAAAACTCCTATGAGCTTTCTGGATTTTATCTTTTCTAATAAAGAAATCTGAGATTGATGGCTTTCAGCATAGACTATTACCACTAAAAACCATCACACACCTAACATTATTCAGCGTCAGGGGTAATCAATTTGTAGCCCTTGCCATGAATATTGATAATCTCAACATTTTCATCCGCTTTCAAGTGCTTACGCAACTTGGTGATATAAACATCCATAGACCTTGCATTGAAATAGTTGTCATCAATCCAAATCGTCTTCAATGCGTAATCACGTTGTAAGATTTCATTTGAATGTGCGCACAAAAGATTAAGCAGCTCACTTTCTTTTGTTGTCAACTTCGTCATCTCATCACCACGCGCCAAAATCTGCTTTTGCGTATCAAAAGTGAAAGAGCCAATCTTGTAGAATGTGCGGTTACGATTTTTCTTACCACGTGCGCGACGCAAAATAGCCTCAATACGCATTGTAAGTTCTTCCATAGAGAATGGCTTAGTCAAATAGTCATCTGCACCAATCTTGAAGCCCTCCAATACATCTTCCTTCAAAGTTTTAGCTGTCAGGAATATAATCGGAGTATCATCGCTATTCTGACGAATATCTTTTGCCAACGTAAAGCCGTCCTTCTTAGGCATCATAACGTCGAGCACACACAAATCAAATTTGTCTTTCAGGAATGCCTTATAACCAGCATCACCATCTGTGCAGAGCGTTGTTTCATAACCTTTTGCCTGCAAATATTCGCGAAGCAACATACCCAAATTCTCATCATCCTCACACAAAAGGATGCTCATTTTGTTATCGTTCATTTTGATGAAATTTTTAGTGTTGGTAATATTATAATAAACTTTGTACCGAGTCCGTATTCGCTCTCTGCATGAATACTTCCTCCAAAATTTGAAATTACATTTTTCACATAGGCAAGTCCCAATCCGAATCCTTTGACATCATGACGATTTCCCGTATGGACTCTATAGAACTTCTCAAAGATTTTCTTCACATCTTCCTTTTTGATGCCGATGCCATTGTCGCTTATTTCGATTTGAAGTTTGTCATCCTTTATCGCAGTCGAAACAACCAACTTCAACTCCACATCATCCTTTTTGTACTTCACCGCATTATCCATAAGATTGAAAAGTACATTCGTAAAGTGCATTTCGTCTACATACGCAACGACATCTTTTGCTTCCAGATGGGTTTCAATCGTACCGCCAGAACTTTCAACCTTTAAGCGGAAGGTATTAACAACATCGCTAATCAATTCGTTGACGTCAACCTCCCGTTTCTTGAATGTTGCAGCTTTTTTATCAAACATGCTCATCTGCAGAACCTTTTCAACCTGGAAACGCAATCGTTTCGTCTCATCGTTTATGATGCCACTGATATGCTTAAACATGGCATCACTCTTCATCACAGATGGATCACCAAGCATTTGAGCAGCCAGGGATATTGTTGAAATCGGAGTCTTAAACTCATGAGTCATATTATTTATAAAGTCATTCTTTATCTCCGAAAGGCGTTTTTGACGGAATATGGTGTAAATTGTCACGCAGAACACAATCAGCACAATCAATGTAAAGATAATCGCTGGTATCATAAAACGTACACTATAGAATATGTATTTACGTACATCAGGAAAATGTACATATAACACTCCCATCTGTGCACGAGGCGCATTGGGGAACAACTCTTGTCGATAGGCCGCATCTTCACTCTCTGCCACATAATCCTGACAACGGAAAACTTCACGTCCGTCAGAAGTCGTAACTCGGAAATGATAGGCGAGATTTACGCCATTTTTGCTTAGCTCACGCTTCAAAGTACTATCAAGTTCTTTGAAATCGAGACGTTGAGTCAACTCCTTATTATATGGCTTATAAAGAATCGACAACATTTCCTCCATCAGTTCCTTCTGTCTGAAAAAATGTTCAATGGTATCCTCAACCACATATGCCCCGTTCAAATCATTCTTTGAATCTGTCGAATCTTCTACATACAGACCCGCCTGAGCCATTTGCCAACGATAAGCACGCTTTAAAGAATCTTCATCAACAGGAAGAGAATTCTGCTTTTCCGTCAATTCCGAATCAAGACGAGCTTGAGCTTCATAAAGCTCCAAATCCTGTGCCGTTTGATTAAGGCTTCTACTCACAGCCTCCTCAAACTGCTCTTTCCGCATATCATAGACATTTTCAAAATACCTAAACTGCAAATAGAGCAATGTCAACAGGGATATTCCCATCACACATGCAATTGTCCAAATAGTTGATTTCTTCATGTCGCAAAGATATGATTATGATTGCGAATTAGGCAAATGATAATGTTTTTTTCTTAAACAGCTTGCATTATTTAACACAACAAGAAGATTTAATTATTAAACAAACAAGTATTTTATATTTTAGGGGGACGGGGATTGGATATCTGTAAACTCACAAAAACACTACAGCATTGACTCTAACTAAAGAATACTGTAAGCATTGATGAATTGCCATGAACGACCTTTGAATTTCTAACTTTTTGGAAGTCGTCCCATAATTTCTTTTAAAATTAGAAATGGGAATAAATTACGTTCTGAATCTTTTGAAATTGTTGAATCCTCTTTAGGGTCTTATCACTACATCACTTTGGGAACAGGAAAAGGGAATACACCGTTTCTATAGAAAAACCAGGACTCCTTTATAATTTAGCTTATTTTATATTGAAAATAAAGGAAAAAGGCGTAATTTTGCCCTGCTTTATAAACTGTGAAGCCCAGCAGGTATAGATATATGCTGAAAGCGTCACGCACTGAAAATAATAAATATAATTGAAGTAAATATATTATGTCGGAATCTGTTGATATTCGCCAACTAACAAATTTGATAGAAAGCCAATCGGGCTTCGTTACGAGCCTTACGAATGGCATGAGCCAACGTATTGTTGGTCAAAAGCATCTGGTTAACGCTCTATTAATCGGACTTTTAAGTGACGGACACGTATTATTGGAAGGTGTTCCTGGATTGGCCAAGACACTGGCCATAAAGACATTGTCAGAATTGGTTGATGGACATTTCAGCCGATTACAGTTTACTCCTGACCTCCTGCCAGCTGACGTAATTGGCACTCAGATTTATAGTCAGAAAACAGAGTCATTCCGAATAAAGCAAGGACCAATCTTCGCAAATTTCGTTTTAGCTGACGAAATCAACCGTGCACCAGCAAAGGTGCAGAGTGCGCTGCTGGAGGCGATGCAAGAACGGCAGGTGACAATTGGCGATAAGACGATGCCTCTTCCTGATCCATTCTTGGTTATGGCCACGCAAAACCCGATTGAACAAGAAGGAACATACGCACTTCCTGAAGCCCAAGTTGACCGCTTCATGCTGAAGGTGGTGCTTGGCTACCCTACACTGGAGGAAGAGAAACGCATTGTTCGCAGCCATATATCTGGACAGATTGATGAAAAGATTTCGCCTGTAACAGATATTGAGACCATCAAGCGAGGACGCGAAACAGTTAAACAGATTTACATTGACGAACGCATTGAACAATACATTGCCGACATTGTTTTTGCCACACGTTTTCCTGAAAAATACAAAATGCCTGAACTGAAATCAATGATTGGTTTCGGCGGTTCACCACGTGCATCCATCAATCTGGCATTAGCGGCAAGAGCCCAAGCCTTTATCCAAAGACGCGGATATGTTGTGCCTGAAGATGTCAGAGAAGTAGTGCATGACGTGTTGCGACACAGAATAGGTCTGACGTATGAAGCCGAAGCAAACAACATGTCAAGCGAAGACATTATCACGGAAATTCTGAATAAGGTTGAAGTTCCATAAGGAATAGAAGAAGCTTTGTAGGGATGTTCTCCGCTTTGGGACAAGGAGAGACGCTATATACTCCCCCTATCCAAGGAGCATCCCTACAAGGAAGAATGCAAAACAGGAAAAAGGAACGGCTATACAGCCGAAAGGCCTGCAACCGTAAAAGTCAAATGATGGAGAAGAAATCAACACTGAACTCTGCCGACTTGTTCCAGCGCGTAAAAAACGTTGAAATCAAAACGCGAGCACTTACAAATAACATCTTTGCAGGAGAATATCATTCTGCCTTTAAGGGCAGGGGAATGTCGTTTGCCGAAGTGCGAGAATATCAGGACGGGGATGACGTTCGCGATATAGACTGGAACGTGACGGCAAGATATAGCCGTCCGCACATCAAAATCTTTGAAGAGGAACGCGAACTGACAGTGATGCTGATGATTGATGTTTCTTCAAGCCAAAGCGTTGGCAGCAGACTAAGAACCATGCGGGAATCAGCAACAGAAATTGCTGCGACTATTGCTTTTTCTGCATCACAAAACAATGACAAGATTGGAGCCATTTTTTTCTCAGACAAAATAGAAAAATACATCCCTCCTCAAAAGGGTCGCAAACATATTCTTTGTGTCATACGAGAACTGCTTGATTTCAAGCCATCAGGTACGAAGACTTGCATATCTGCACCGCTTGAATATCTGATGCGCGTTCAGAAACGCCGCTGTATTGCGTTTATGATCAGCGACTTTTTAGACTTCAACGACTATGAACGCACACTATTGGTGGCCAATCGCAGACACGACTTAGTTGCCCTCAGACTTTATGACAAACTGCTTGCCGATTTGCCAAATGTCGGACTGCTTGAGGTTTTGGACGCAGAAAACGGACACAAGCAGATCATTGACACGTCAAGCCGAAAGGTGCGTGAATGTCACAAACAATGGTGGAACAACTGGCAAAACAAATTGGATGAGGTTTTTCATAAAAACGGCATCGACAATACCAAGATTGCAACCGATGAAGATTATGTCAAACCGCTGATTCATCTTTTCTCAAGCCGCTCATCTGTTTAGTAAGCGGCGTTAAACAACACCCCAACCTACGATATTTAATTATTCGTGTTTGAAGAAGATGTACATAAACAGAATCATAGCATCATATATAAAGTATTTTCGCAAATCATACGAACAGAATATCTGTCGTATGGTTTGCGTTATTACCATATTGCTCTTCGTGCAAGGGGTCAATGAAAAGTTACGGGCCCAAGTTATCGTTGACAGCAAGCTGGGACAAAGCGAGATTTTAATTGGCGAGCAAACCACATTGACAACAACCGTCACCGCCAACAAAACACAACACGTTATCTTTCCCAACTACATTAAAGGTGACACCATTGTAACTGGTGTTGAGGTGCTGAACGCAGGAGAGATTGACACGTTGAAATTACCTGGAGACAAACGCATACAATTATCACGCAGCTATACCATCACCTCATTTGACTCCGCTCTCTACTCTATCCCTTGCATGGCTGTAGAAGTTGACGGAAAGATCTATCAAGGCAAGTCTCATGCAGGACTGAAAGTTAACACCGTAGAGGTAGACACTGTACACGTGGACAATTTTGCAATGCCATTTGACGTTCTGGAAGCGCCATATAGTTGGACAAATGATTTGCTGATCAGCGCACTCGGTTTGTGGTTATTGATGGGACTCGTTTTCTTCACAGCCGTAAAACTCTCAAAGAGAAAACCGCAACGCAAGCAGATTGTCATACCTCCCCCCACCCCTCCGCATAAAAAGGCTTCCGAAGATATGAATATACTCCGAGGAGATTTGTCGAAAGAAATGGATCTGGAAGAAAATAAAACATTTTTCATCCGCTTGACAGACATCGTCAGACGCTTCATTGCCAACAGATATTCCATCAACGCAACAGAGCGCACAAGCAACGAACTGGTGACTGATTTAAGGAATACGATTGACCAAGCCGAATTGGAGAAACTTCAGGAAATATTATTTACGGCCGACAACGCAAAATTCGCCAAATATATCTCAAGTGTGCAGCAGCGAAAAAGACTGTTTAGCCAAGCTGAGGATTTAATGCTTAATCTGCGTGACGAATTGATGGAACAACCCAAGCCGATCATAAAATACGTCACCTATTCCGACGTACAGCAACACCGCCTAAGAATATTGTATTGGGCAGGGTTGATATTATCCATCATGTCTGTCTTTGCCCTTTTCGCTTGGATTCTTCTGGAAATATCTGGTATATATTTCAGATTTTGAAATACATATTCTCTTGCTGCAATAGAACGAATGAAGGCATTTACACCAGCCTGTCACTTAAAATGACAAGTTTTATGACAGGAGTTTATGATGCCATCATTCCTGCGTATGCAAGTGAATCCTAAAACATAATCAAACCATGCAATTTGCGAATCCGGAATATTTTTTTCTGCTGCTTTTGTTAATACCCATTCTGTTGTGGTATTTCCTTATACGCGGTCTCGGAGAACCTACACTGAGAATGGCAACGACAGAACAATATCGGAATGTTCCACGAACATTCCGCACAACCTTTATACATCTGCCGTTTGTGTTACGCACGTTGACCATAATTATTCTGATTGTCATCTTGGCACGTCCGCAGACAAGCAACGCCCTTAGGGAAAGGGAAGTTGAAGGAATTGACATCATGATGGCCATGGACGTATCAACAAGTATGCTTGCGCGCGACCTAAAGCCCAACCGAATTGAAGCCGCAAAAGAAGTGGCATACAAATTCATCTCCAACCGGCCGAACGACAATATCGGACTGACCTTATTTGGAGGAGAAGCATTCACCCAATGCCCCATAACAACAGACCATGCAACACTCCTCAACATGTTTCATGACGTCAGTTGCGAAATGCAAGCCAAAGGAATCATCAGCCCAGGAACCGCTATCGGGATGGGACTTGCCAACGCTGTTTCTCATTTAGAGAAAAGCAAGTCAAAGAGTAAAGTCATCATCCTCCTGACAGACGGCGTTAACAACGTCGGCGAAATTTCTCCATTAACAGCGGCCGATATGGCCAAAGAGAACGGCATCCGCGTTTATACCATTGCGATAGGTGCATCCAGTGGCAAGAGCAAGCAGGCGGTTACGACCCTTCCAAATGGTGAAGAATATTATGCAGACGTCGAAAACGATTCTGACCCAGAAACCCTGAAAGCCATAGCGCACACCACAGGAGGATTGTTTTACCAAGCCGAAACAAGCGACAAGCTGAAAACCATCTATGACGATATTGACAAACTTGAGAAAACGAAACTGAAGGTTAAAAACTTCGACCGCAAATATGAAGCCTTTCAGTTCTTGGGGTATGCCGTGTTAGTGTTGTTCCTATTGGAAATCATTCTCCACTTGACAATATTCCGCCGTATGCCATAATAAGTAAAGGTAATCCGGTTTAGGACGCCAACTCACACTATCAGTAGGAATGCCTCCTCTCGGAAATCATATCATTACACAACGAAGCAGCCAACAGCAAACTGGTCATTACGCAAGCATTTTCAAGACACCTCAAAAAAGAATATGTATCAGACATTCTAAATTAAGACATAAATGTTTAGATTTCAAGATCCACAATATTTACCCCTGCTATTCCTCATCATAATCTTAGCGCTACTGTATGTTTTTAACGCATACAAGGTACGCCACCTGGAGAAGCAACTGGCCGACAAGCGTCTGCTGTCAGAGACCGCGCCGAAACGTTCTCCGAAACGCCGTCTGCTGAAGTTTGTTTTATTGGAAACAGCTCTGGCTTTTTTGGTATTGATGATGGCGCGTCCTCAATTTGGCACCAGCAACATCCAAGAGAGCGAGCGAGGAATTGAAGTATCTTTCATCGTTGACGTTTCCAACTCGATGATGGCGCAAGACATTCTTCCGAACAGGCTGGAACGCTCCAAACTGTTTATGTCCACGCTGATTGACAGGATGAAAAACGACCGTGTCTCTCTCGGTGTGTTTGCCGGTGAAGCCTATCCGCAAATGCCGATAACAAACGACTACACCTCAGCCAAATTATTTCTCGAAAATTTCGAGCCTGGTATGGTAACGCTTCAAGGAACGAGCATTGCCTCAGCCATCAACTTGGCAAAAAACAGTTTTTCCGCACGCAAAGACATCGGGAAAGCCATTGTGATCATCACGGACGGCGAAGACCATGAAGAAGGCGCAATCAAAGCAGCCGAAGAAGCGAGAAAGGAAGGCTGCACGGTGTTTATTATCGGAGTCGGCACAGTAACAGGCTCAAAAATCCCATTACCAAGCGGTGGCGTGTTGAAGGACAATGACGGCCAAGAGGTCGTAACGAAACTAAACGAAACCATGTGCCGCGAAATCGCCGAAACTGGCGGTGGAACATACATCCACCTTGACAACAGCAACCAAGCACAACAAATTCTCCGCAAGCAATTCGATGAGCTCAAACAAGCTGACAACAGTTTCCAGTTCACAGAAAAAACCGAGCAATTTCAAGCCATGGCGCTCATTGCCCTGCTGCTAATTCTTTTGGAATTCTTCATTTCCTCGGGAAAAACCAAATGGCTGAAACGATTCAGAACATAAAATGCTGTCAATGTAACACCAATCACACTGGCAGAAATTAAGGGTACCCCCAAAAGATTATGACCACCTATATATGAAACGATTCGCTATAATTTTTCTAATCCAAACATGTTTTGCCATCATTTCCTGCGCTCAAACAGCAGTTTGGAAAACGATTCACCAAGGCAACAAGGCTTTTCATGGCAAACGATATGAGACGGCAGCTGAACATTACAACAGCATTCTGAAACAGAATGCCGTAAACACACGTGCCCTCTACAACCTTGGCAATGCGCGGTTGGCACAAGGGAAAATCTCAGCGGCCGACTCTCTTTTCACCCGTGTGGCCGCAAACGACAACAACGCCCCCATACGCTCACAGGCCAACCACAACAGAGGTTTCATCTACCAGCGCGAAGCCCTGAGTGAGAAGAATGCCGAACGCAAACGCCAACTGCTACAGCAGGCAATTGCCTGCTACAAGCAAGCCCTAAGGGATTCTCCTGCGCAACAACCGTCAAGATACAACCTAGCATTGTGCCAAAAGCAGCTGAAAGACCTCAACGACAACCAGCCGCAACAACAACCGCAGGAGGAACCGCAAAAGCAACAGCAACAGCCCAAAGCAGAACAATCCAAGAACAACTCCTTGACAAACTTTGCACGCCAGGCTGAAAGACAGACCCGCAAGAAACTGAACGAAGCAAAAAGGCAGCGTTCGCTAATCAAAAATTGGTGACGAGACAAACACGCCCTGCATTTCTGTTATATACTAACTATTTGAATGATGTACAGACGATATAAATTCGTATTACTATTGATTTGCCTTATATGGATGGCCCCCATCAACGCACAGTTGAAATTATCGGTTAACGCCCCTTCCGTTGTTGAGGCCAACCCCAGTTATTTCCAAATCAAATATACGCTGAACTCAGATTACGCTATCAGCTTTGAAGACATAAGCGACTTTCATTTTTCAACTGCCGACTTCACGCAGCTCTCTAAACCTGGCTATAGTATCAGAAAAGAAGACATCAACATCAACGGTCGGGCAAGAACAAATTGCTCGGTGACGATAACATGTACCCTCCGCCCAAAAGCGAAAGGAACTTTCACCATCTCCCCTGCAAGCGTACATGTAAAGGGAAAGACCTACAAATCCAAAGCCGTCAAAATCCGTGTTGCAGGCAACGCACAAGGGAACGGAAACAGAGCGTCCTCCAGCCAGGACGACAAGACAGAAGAAGAAAACGCAATGCGCACCGCGAGAACAGGCCTGTCCCAGAAAGATCTCTACATAACTGCCGACCTTCAAAAAGCCACAGTCTACGAGCAAGAAGCCGTACGCTTGAAATATCATGTACTTGCACTCCCCGGAGTCGGGCTGAGCAATGCTGGCCTAAATGAAAAGCCTGATTTCAAAAACATTGTTTCTCTTGACATCCCAACAAACCCAGAGTTTACACTTGCTCACGTTAACGGCGTCGCCTATAAAAAATACAAGGCAAAGGAATACGTGTTATACCCTCAGAAAGCCGGGCAGATACAGATTCCTAAATTGACATTCGATTGTATGGTCATGCAACGCGACCTCCTGCTGGACAGAATCGACGATTTCCTAAACGGCGGCGGCATTGGTGTCAACGTCAAGCGCAGCGCCCCGCAACTGGTTTTGAATGTCAAGCCCTTACCCACCCCGAAACCATCAGGATTTTCTGGCGGCGTTGGACACTTCAAGATCAAATCGCAGATGAGAACTGCTAATTTGCGCACAAACGATTTGGCCACCTTCCGCATAACCATTTATGGAACGGGCAACTTGAAACTGATTACTGCGCCAGATTTGGTTTTTCCAGAAGGATTCGACAGCTACCCTCCGCAAATCGTCGACGAAACGACCATCACAGAAGACGGCGTATCGGGAAGTATCTCCTTCGATTACACATTGGTGCCACGGGAAGTGGGCAAATTCGAGATGCCGAAGGTTAACTTTGTATTTTTCGACCCGCAAAAAGGGGAATACCAAACCATCACAGCCAAGGCATTCCAATTGAATGTCCAAAAGGGCACGAAAAGCGATGCGGCCGTTGAGTACGAAAGGAAGATGAGGAAAGAAGACATCAGAGGTATCAAGTTTGGCGAGGCCCACTTAGTGGCGACAGCCGACTACTATTGGTGGGGTACTTGGAAAACCTACCTGGCCTTTGCAATTGTTATCATCCTTGGCATCGGCATTCCCGTCGCCGCCAAACGCTTTGACATCCGCGCTGTCAGTCTGCCTGGTTCACCGCACGACAAAATGGGCAGAAAGGCCATCAAACAGATGCTGAAACTCAAGAGCACGCGAAAGCCAGAACAGCCACGCGAAACGTATAACGATTTGAACCAAATCCTACGCTGTTATTTCTCCGAACGGATGACGATGCCTGTCAACGAACTGAACACGGAGCGAATCCTCAATTATCTGAAGGAGACTTACCATGCAGACGAGAATCTCACCATCAAGGTGAAACGCCTGCTGGACAACTGTGAAATGTCGAGCTACGCTCCGGTTGAAGTGATGGCTGATGCTCAAAAAGACATCGACGATGCCATACTGATTATCAAAACATTAGCCACCCTTTGACAAGCAGTCTACACATTCTGCACTGCCCAATGTTTCAAGAAAAGACAAACACGAAACAACCAAAGACGCTCTTACACCACGCCCCACGCACACAAGATAGCGCCACAAAAATTGTTTTACAAGTCAGCAACACCATTATAAGCGAATGAAACACAACAAGATAAACAAAAGGTTCTTCACCCTGCTCACTTGGTTCCTTCTGCAAGCAGCGGGCACCTTCGCCTTTGCCGAATCCATCGAGCCAGCAAATGGCAGCAACGGAGAGCAAATCCCCACGACAACCGCCAACAAACAAGCCAACGAACGCCCAAACGCCAACAAGCAAGCTGCCGATTCGGCGTATATGGAAAAGGCATACGACAAGGCGATTGCCGGATATGAGCAACTTCTGAAAGCGGGAGTTGATGTCGACGTCCTTTACAACCTCGGAAATGCTTACTATCGCAAGAACAATCTGCCGCGCGCCATTCTTAACTACGAAAAGGCCTTGAAATATGAGCCCCGCCATAAAGATGCCCGCCATAACTTGGAAGTCTGCCGTAGCAAACTGGGAGTTTCGGAGAATCCGCCTTCAGAAATGTTCTTCATCACCTGGTTCAACGACCTAACAGCTTACTTCTCTGTTGACCAATGGGGCACAATGGCCATGTTGTTCTTCTCGCTAACAACATTTCTTATCGTCCTGCGCAGAATGACGCGCCAACGCCTGCCGAAAAAAATCGCCTCTTTCATCATGCCGTTCGCCATTGCCGCCTTTGCATTGGCTGCCACCAATGCCAGCCTGCAATACCATCGCTTTCACAACGACACATACGCCGTCGCCTTACAAGACTCAACCATAGAGGACGAAAACGGGAAAGCGAAGAAAAACATACTGCGGGCTGGCACAACCGTACGACTTCTCAAAAACGGCTCGGAAGGAAAAATCATGGTGCAAACGAGCGACAAAACATGCGAAGGTTGGGCAAACAGCGGGCATTTTATGCCTGTCTGATGCCGCCTAATCCGATTATTTCTGATAAATTTGCATAACACAGGCTGCACCTCGGCAAAGCAAACAAACAAGTTTGATGCTCTGCACTCGGTTTGCACTGTATTTGCATGACACAGGCTGCACCTCGTCCAATAGTTAGCAGCGCTCCATCTTCACTGGCAACTTGTCTGCCAACCCCACACCTACATATCTAAAGAATATTTATGCTGGAACAACTACAAAATATCGACACGTGGCTGACATTGGCAGTCAACGGCAGCCATTCATTATGGCTTGATGCCTTTGCCCTCAGCATCACAAGCACGATGACATGGATTGCCGCAGCCGCCATGCTCCTGTATGTGGTCATACGCAGTGGCGAGATGAAAGACATTCTGATCATCATCGCAGCCCTGGCGCTCTGCATCCTGCTGGCCGACCAGATAGCTTCCGGCATCTTCAAGCCACTTGTAGCCCGCTATCGTCCAAGCAACTCGCCGCTTATCATGCTGGACGTTGACATTGTGGCCGACTATCGTGGCGGGCGCTATGGTTTCTTCTCCAGCCATGCGGCAAACACATTTGCCGTCACCACCTTCACAGCCCTGCTGATACGCCACAAAGCCTTGACACAATCAATGATTCTGTGGGCGTTGGCCAACTGCTGGTCGCGCATGTACCTTGGCGTCCATTATGCTGGCGACATCCTTTGCGGCACCATCTGCGGCATTCTCGTCGGCTGTAGCGTCTACAAGCTGGCCTGCCGTTTTCTCCCTCTCCATTGTGAACGCAGCAGCCACACGTTGGGCAGCGACATACAAACGAAAACTGGTTTCGCCATAGCAGACGCAACGCTCCTGGCCACCACCCTGTATGCCTCATTCATCTATTCCACATTTAAAGCCCTCTTCTGCATTTATGAATAAAAACAACGTCCTTCAGCATCTCTTGCTCGGAGCCTTCCTCATGATTTTCTCCACAGCGTCTGTCGCGCAAAACACGATTCTGCGCGCCAACGGTGCAATGAATGACGGTGATTCCCACTGGAACAACGACACTGACACTGTCAAAACAGAGAACGTACCAATTGGGCTCTACGTCTGGAAAATCAACCCGCGCTTTGGCGACATCATAAAAGCCGAACCCGACACACTCCCCCACCTGTTTCAAAACGAAGCTTTCACTGGTGGCACAACAGGCCACTATAACTATACTGGCAACCTGGGTTCTCCGAGAAATTCCCGCATTCTCTCTGACAACCTTGAACGCACCTTCTCCCCACAGTTCATCTTTGCCAAGCCCTACGATTACTTCCTCACGCCAATCAGCGACCTGTTGTTCACCAATACAAAATCGCCGATAACCAACATCACTTACCACGAATGCGGCAATAAGCAAAACGGGGAAGACCGCATACGTGCCCTCTTTGCCACCAATGCGGGAAAACGCTTCGGCGCCGGATTCAAACTCGACTACCTCTATGGTCGCGGCTACTACCAAAGCCAGTCGACCGCACATTTCAACGGCACGCTGTTCGCCTCCTACATTTCAGACACCTATAATCTGCACACGGCATACAGCGCCAATCACCTCAAAAATTCCGAGAACGGAGGTATTGAAAGCGACGACTACGTCACACGCCCCGAAACGTTTCCAACGAAATACGGAACCGCCGACATGCCAACACGGCTGTCAAAATCATGGAACAAGATGAACGTCAATACGTTCTATCTGACACACAACTACAACCTCGGCTTCACGCGCCACCGCGACAAAGACGGCCACATTGTCAATGCCCGCCAGTTTGCACCGAAAAACAAACTACTCTCGAAAGTAGTGAAAAACGCTGGCATGCCTGCCGACACCACACGTCGCGACAGTATGCCAACCTCCGACGCTAACGCCAAACTTGTCTCTGCCACACAAACAGCCGCCAAAGACATGGAAGCCGCTGAGGACACACTTTCAAAACTCATCCCCGAATTTGTGCCCGTTGTCGGCTTCATCCACACCATGCGCCTCGAACACAACAACAGGCGCTTCCTTTCAAACCTGACACGCGCCACTGGGGCCGAACGTTATTTCAACGACTTCTACCTGCCTGGCGACTCTGCCAATGACTACACAAAAAACATACACGTTGAAAACACACTGGCCCTGGAACTCCGAGAGGGCTTCAACAAATGGGTCAAATCAGGATTGCGCCTCTTCGTGAGACACGATTTCTATAAATACACCCTCCCCGACCAGCAGCGCCTTGAAACGCGCTACACGGAAAACTACTTCACCATCGGTGCGCAGCTGTTCAGCAAGCAGAGCCGTCTGTTCCACTACGACCTCCTGGGCGAACTGCGAAACACGGGCAAGAGCTGGGGTGAATTCAACGTCTCCGCCAATGTCGGCCTCGCCATCCCCCTACATAGCGACACATTGAAAGTCAATCTGTTTGGCAACACACGCGGCGAGCAACCAACCTTCTACCAACGCACCTACCACGCCCGCAACGCATGGTGGGACAAGTCATACGACCGCACGTTCAGCGCCAGCGCTGGCGGCACCATCGCATACAAGCGCACACGCCTGTCAGTTGCCCTGCAAACGCTGCAAAACCACGCCTATTTCCAAGAACGGCTGACGCCCGTCACCACCTCTGAGGGAACAACGCTCTTCCGCAGCGGCGTTGAAGCCCTGCAAAAAAGGAAAAACATCCAGGCGCTTTCAGCCTCTCTCAGACAAGACCTCACATGGGGCATCCTCAATTGGGAAAACGAACTGACGGCGCAAACCACCTCCGAGAAGGAAATTCTTCCACTGCCGGCATTTTCCGTTTGGAGCAACCTATATCTGCGCTTCCGCATTGCCCACGTGCTACTCACGGAATTTGGCGCCGATGCACGCTTTTTCACGGCATATAAAGCGCTGACCTATTCGCCCCTCATCGGAAGTTACGTCGTGCAAGACCCCGACCACGCCACAAAAACAGGCAGCTACCCCTGGGTCAACGTCTACGCCAATTTCCATCTGAAGAGCACGCGCTTCTACATCATGGCGTCACACGTCAACTATAAGAGCGGCAGCGGAAAACCCTTTCTCGTGCCCCATTATCCGCTAAACCAGATGGTCCTCCGCCTGGGCATTTCATGGAATTTCTTTAACTGAGCCAAAACGTCCTCTTCCCCGCCCCCTGGCAGTCGTTCATCAAAAAAACTGCCGAAGAGCAGGAAAGACGGGCGGCCCAAACAAAAAACAACCCCATACATTATGCAAAAACTTGTCATCAACTCCTACGACGACTTCGCCACACACGTGGGCGAAGTTCTCGGCACATCCGAATGGCTCGAAGTCAGCCAAGAACGCATCAACCAGTTTGCCGATGCCACCCTCGACCACCAATGGATTCACGTTGACCCAGAGCGTGCAAAAGCCGGCCCCTTCGGACAAACAATCGTTCACGGCTACCTGACACTCTCCCTCCTCCCCTACATGTGGGAGCAGATTGTTGAAGTCAACAACCTGAAGATGATGGTCAACTACGGCATGGACAAGATGAAATTCGGCCAAGCCGTTTTGAGCGGACAAAGCGTACGCCTCGTCACCACGCTGCAATCCATTGCCAACCTCCGTGGCATCTGCAAAGTGGAAATCAAATTTACCATCGAAATCAAAGACCAGAAGAAACCGGCGCTCACAGGCGTCGCCACCTTCCTCTATCATTTCAATTAAAAAAGACCAAAACAAAAGCAACCTGTCTGCCTGCAATATTGCAACAGGTTGCTTTACCATTTTGCCGTGTGCAAGATTCAGAGAGAAACACCCGTTTGGTTTCCGCAACCGTCTCTCCCCCATACACCAGCATCACGCCTCCACCCCAAAGACAAAAAACCACACTATGAAAAAAGCATTACTCTGTTCGTTTGCAACCCTGCTCCCGCTTGTAGGAAACGCAGAAGACATTCATAAAGACAACGAATTTCAAGACCCCGACTACGAAACGCCTGGCTACGTCATCACGCCGAAAGCCACCACCGCCCTCATGCAGGAAATGCAGCCCACCATGAAGTTCGGCGGCTATATCATGGGAAAATATTCCGTCAACGACCGGAAAGGACAAGCCACAAATGGAGGCTTCGATTTCCGCTTCATCCGCCTCTATGCCGATGGCCACGTCTACAAGGATTTCTATTATAAATTCCAGCTCGAAGTGAACGGAGCGCCAGGAGAGAACAAAGGGCCGCGCGTACTCGACGCCTTCATCGAATGGCAGAAATATGATTTCCTGCGCGTCAGACTCGGGCAGTTCAAACGTTCCTTCGGATTTGAAAACCCCATGAGCCCGCTGGCCATCGGTGGCGGAGTCTATTCCCAGGCAACCATGAAACTCGCTTCCATCAACGACCGCAACGGCGAAGGAACCTACAACAAAAGTTCGGGTCGCGACCTTGGCATACAGCTCCAAGGCGACATATTCCCCGCTGCCGACAACCACAAGTTGCTTCACTATCAAGTGGGCTTCTTCAACGGGCAAGGCATCAACCACGCCGACAAAGACCACCACAAAGACCTCATCGGAGGCCTCTGGTTCTCGCCCGTGAAAAACCTCGCCATCGGAGGATTCGGGTGGAACGGCAAATACACCAACGAAAAATACGATGTCAACGCCCAGACAGAACAGCTGAAAAGCGTGAAACGCGTGCGCTGGGGTAGCGGACTGAAATATGAAGGCAAGTGGACCCTCAGAGGAGAATACATGAGCTCCGTCGGCGGAGTGACAACAGATGCCGGTGCCCCCGACCGCTCCGACGCTTGGTATGCCACGCTGGGAGTTCCAGTGACCGAAAAGTTCAAAGTCTTCGGACATTACGACTGCTACCGAAACGACAAACACACGTGGGCATCCATGAACACGAACTACGGACTAACTGGCAATTACTGGCTCGGCAAAAACCTGCTCTTCCAGCTCAACTACACCTTCACCGACAACCGTGCAGCTCGCGGGAAAGACTCCCACTACAACACCGTCGACGTGCAAGTGACTGCAAGATTCTAAGAAATATCTGGATCCGAAAAAAACATATCTCAACATACGATAAAGAGGGGATCCTCCTTTGAGGTCCCCTCTATTCCTTCATCTGCTTTCTAACGAGAAAGCAAAAACATCAGATTTTCGTTCGCGGGGCGAACAACCTATAGCGGCATGACTTTAAACAAAAAAATATATGCTATAGAACACGTACGAAAATGCCCCTTTTTATTTTACTATAAATTTTCACTCTTAGTATTTGTGAAAGAATAAGTTGACCAATCTTGACCAGTATTTTGGCTTGATTTGGGATTTGGAGAAAGGAACATAGCGGACTATGTGGCCAAGACCAAATACCAATAACGGAAAAAGAGACAGTGCTAAGAAAGAACAACCGACTCTCCTTATCCCCAAAATTGCTCAAATTCTTTTTTTGCCAACACTAAAAATAAGATAAGTGTCCCTGAAGAACCCCTTAAAAGCGTTTTCCAGGGACACGTTGTTTCTCATTCAGTCGGCGTCATTCCGCCTGCTCCTTTTCAAAAGCTTCAACCAGTTTGTTCTGGATGTCGCCAGGAACGAGTTCGTAGCTTGCAAACTTCATGATGAAGCTGGCGCGTCCTCCAGTCAAAGAGCTCAGGCTCGTTGAATAGTTACCCATTTCCTTGAGAGGCACTTTCGCCTGCAGCTTCTCATAACCATTTTCGCTGCTCATGCCGACAATCATGCCGCGACGGCCTTGAAGGTCACTCATCACGTCGCCCATTTTGTCTGCAGGCACAAATACTTCGACATCATAAATCGGCTCGAGAATCTTCGGGCCGGCAGCCTTGAAGGCTTCGCTGAACGCCTGGCGACCTGCGAGCATAAACGACAATTCGTTGCTGTCTACGGGATGCATCTTGCCGTCGTAAACGATGACGCGAACGTCACGTGCGTAGCTACCCGTCAGCGGGCCTTGCTCCATACGGCTCATCACGCCCTTCAGAATCGCTGGCATAAAGCGCGCGTCAATGGCTCCTCCAACAACCGAGTTGATGAAGACGAGCTTGCCGCCCCACTCCAACGGAATCTCTTCCTTGCCTTTCATGGAAATGCGGATTTCCTGATTGCCAAACTTGTAGAGCGTTGGGTCGGGCATACCGTCGCTATAGGGTTCCACTATGAGGTGTACCTCACCAAACTGACCAGCTCCGCCGCTCTGCTTCTTATGGCGATAGTCAGCGCGTGCAGCCTTCGTGATGGTTTCACGATAGGGGATGCGCTGCTCGTAAAACTCAACTGGAATCTTGTCAAGATTTTCCAAACGCCATTTCAGCGTGCGGAGGTGGAATTCGCCCTGTCCGTGAACCAGAATCTGGCGCAGTTCCTTCGATTGTTCAACCACCCATGTCGGGTCTTCCTGACGCATACGGTTTAATGCCACCATCATCTTTTCCGTGTCGGCCTCATTGACGGCCTTGATGGCACGCGTATATTTCGAATTGGGATATTTGATAAAGTTAAAACGATTGTCGCAATCCTTGCTGTTTAAGGTGTTGCCCGTTCTGACATCCTTCAGTTTCACAGTGCAACCGATGTCGCCCGCCTCGAGTTTTTCAACCTTTTCGCGGTTTGAGCCTGCACAGACAAACAACTGGGCCATACGCTCCTTGGAACCGCGGTCGGCATTCGTCAGATCGTCGCCTTCTTTCACCACGCCGCTCATCACCTTGAAATATTGCACCTCTCCGATGTGTGGCTCAACGCCAGTTTTGAAGAAATAGATGGATGTTGGGCCGGCAGGGTCTGGTTTGACCTCAACGCCGCGCGTGTTGTGAACAGCTGGCATTTCGTCAACAAACGGCACCACGTTGCCCAAGAATTCCATCAGACGGCCAACGCCCATATTCTTGGAGGCGCAGACGCAGAACACAGGGAAAATCGAGCGAGTCACCATGCCCTTGCGGATGCCTTCGCGCATCTCGTCTTCGCTCAGATGGTCGGTTTCAAAAAACTTCTCCATCAGGCCCTCGTCGTTCTCGGCAGCGGCTTCAACGAGCGCCTTGTGCATAGCTTCTGCTTTTTCTTTTTCAGAATCGGGAATTTCCGAGAGCGTCGGCTTGCCGCCATCGGGTCCCCACGTGAGCTGCTTCATCAAGATGACGTCAATCAGGGAATTGAAGCCCGGACCTGTTTCAACGGGATATTGAACGGGAACCACCTTCGGGCCGTAAATGCCGCTCAACTCTTCCAATATTGCATCGTAGTCACATTTTTCATCGTCCAGTTGGTTTACCAAGAAGATGACAGGCTTTCCCAATTTTTCGGTATAGCGGAAGTGGTTTTGCGTGCCCACTTCTGGGCCAAACTGCCCATTGATCAACAGAACTGCCGTATCTGTCACGTTCAAAGCTGTCATGGCTGCTCCAACGAAGTCGTCTGATCCCGGGCAGTCAATGATGTTCAACTTCTTATTATTCCATTCCACATGAAACACAGTTGAGAACACGGAATAACCGTAATCTTGCTCAACAGGGAAATAATCCGACACTGTATTCTTTGCCGTGATGCGGCCGCGGCGTTTTATCAGACCACTCTCAAAAAGCAAAGCTTCCGTGAGAGTGGTCTTGCCTGATCCGTCATTGCCAAGGAGCGCAATGTTCTTGATTTCGTGAGAATTATATACTTTCATGATGCTGTAGATTATAATGGTTAGTAAACCTTGGTTTGATTATGGAGAAACATGGTTTTCCATTTATGTTTCGCAAACATACCTATTTAATTTGAGACCGCCAAATCTTAAAAGTATGTTATTTAGCATGGTTTCCGTTATTTCTACATTGCAAAAGAGCAAGAACATTATCAAAACACTAATAATTAGGCATATAGCGGAGTGCGCGTATTTGATGCCGATGGCTGATGTTTTTGACGTAACGAATGGCGTCTCAGCAAGATGGTGGATGGGAAGCGCGGAGATGGGACGCTGCATGCAACTGGCGATTCGTCCACACCACGCCATACTTTGTCTTGTCTTTATTCTGTGTCTGTACTTGGCGGACTTCCAATATTGCGCGGCCATCCTTCCGTAAAGGCCATCATCATAAAGGCTCATCATGCTTTCGATGCTATCAGCATCCTCATTACATGCCATCGGGTTTTCGGCAGCAATCACTCCCTCAACGGTTATGCCGGAGGAGTTGAAGCAAAGGTTGTATTGCCGAAAATTGTAAAAGAAAAACTGAAAACGGATTTATGGTAGCTACTTCCGATAATCAGGCATATAATATTCCAGATAATCTGCGTAGCTTTGCGCCAGTTTTAAAAAAAATCAAGCATCATGAAAGTTATCATTATCTCCACCAGTCTTCGTACTGGTTCCAACAGCGACATGCTCGCTGACAAATTTATCGAAGGCGCTGTCGCAGCAGGTAATGAAGTGGAAAAGATTTCGCTCACAGACAAAGACATCCGATTCTGCAAGGGTTGTCTTGCTTGTCAGAAATTGGGCAAATGCGTTATCAAAGACGATGCCAACGACATCATGCAGAAAGTGCTGAATGCCGATGCCATCTGCTGGGCTACGCCAATATACTATTACGAGATGAGCGGACAAATGAAGACACTCATTGACCGCATGAACGCCATGTATTCGCTCGACTACAAGTTTCGTGACGTTTACCTGCTCACCACTGCTGCAGAAGACGAACCTGATGTTCCGAAGCGTGCTGAAGCAGGATTGTGTGGTTGGATAGACTGTTATCCCAAAAGCCGCCTCGCTGGAACCCTCTTCTGCGGGGGTGTTGACGCCCCACGCACCATCGAAGGAAATAAGAAACTGCACGAGGCCTTCGAGTTGGGGAAGAACGTGTAGCTTTTTCTTCCTGCTAAACGCCAATGGTCGATTGGGAACGATTCATACCCACTCATTCCACATAAGCCTCTGTCACCATCCCCATAGAAACGCTCCCGCTATAAAGCAGCAGTTCCCGCTGTGGAATATAAACCACAACGGGAACTGCTGTTTTATGAGGGGGGGATGACGTGAAGACACTCCTGCCCCACTCTTTATTTTTCCCCTGAAAACTGTGCCAATCGGCTGACATATTTTCCGATAATGTCAAACTCTATGTTGACCACGGAGCCTACGCGTATGTCATGGAAATTTGTGTGTTCGAACGTATAGGGAATGATGCACACCTCGAAGGTATTTTCCGTCGGTCTGCACACGGTGAGGCTCACGCCGTTCACCGTGACGCTGCCTTTGTCAACCGTGAAATACCCGCGCTTTGCCATAGCAGGGTCATTTTTATAGGAGAAGGTGAAGGAAGTGCTTCCGTCCATATTTTCCACTTTGGTGCAGACGGCAGTCTCGTCAACATGACCCTGCACGATATGTCCGTCCAGACGACCGTTCAGAAGCATGGAACGCTCGATGTTGACTTCATCGCCCACCTGCAGAGTTCCGAGGTTGCTGCGCTGCAGCGTTTCTTCCATAGCCGTGACGGTGTAGGTGCCACCACCTGTTCTGACCACCGTCAGACACACGCCGTTGTGGGCGACGCTCTGATCAATTTTCAACTCGGAAACGAAACTGCACGCAAGCGTGATGTCTATATTGGATTGATGCTTCTCAAGCGAAACCACTTTTGCTGTTTCTTCTATGATTCCTGAAAACATTGTTGTCATTTTTTTGAGGGCAGGGCGTTTTGAAAAAGGTGCCGCAACGATGATTGATTGCCCTATGCAGCATCTTTTTAGTAATGTTGAAAGAATAAATTCCGCTATTTTGCACCTGCATTTTTGAGCTATTTTTGAGCTTATTCGAAGGAGCAATGCGAGCATTGTGACTGAGAATAAGTTCGAAAAGAGCCGAAAAGGCAGGGGTATATAAAATATTACTTGCCGGGGCGGCAAAATTGCGGAAGTTATTTTTTCAACATTACTTACAATACCCTTATTAGTTAAGAGATGAGAAGGAAGACATTATCGTCACTGTTGCTGTCCGTGGGGGTCTTCCGAACCCTCACTAAGAAGATCGGTTCCCCAATGGGTGGAGGAGAGGCGGCGTTCGCGCTCAACAACTTCCTTGGCTTTCTTGGCATAAACAATCATGCGCAACGACTGGCCGTAGGAGAAATAGTTCCACATCCAGTTGAGCAAAACAACAATTTTGTTGCGCACGCCGAGAATGGAACGCAAATGCACAACGAGCCACATAAACCAAGCCATGAAGCCTGCCATGTGAACTTTCTTAAATTCTGCAACGGCCTTGTTGCGGCCAACAGTTGCCATCGTTCCGAGATTACGATAGCGGAAGGCCTTCATTTCTTTGCCCTTCTCGAGACGCTGCAGATTTTTTGCCAACAGAACACCCTGCTGAATGGCCACTTGCGCCAACTGCGGATGTCCGCCCTGCCAGTTGGGGTCACCTTCCGTCATGATGCACTGGTCGCCAATGCAGAACACGCCGTCGAGTCCTTCAACCTGGTTGCAGGCGTTGACTTTGATTCGGGCGCCACGGCCAAGGTGTGAGGCATCAAGGTTGCCCACTTTCTGTGCGGCAACACCGCTGACCCAAATGAAGGTGCGCGTGGCAATCGAACTGCCGTCTTTCAGGATGACGCGGTGGTCTTGATAGTCGGTCACCATCTTGTTGAGCAACACGTTGACACCCATGGAGCGCAGATATTTCTCAACGTGTGCTGAAGAATCGGGACTCATGGCGGGGAGCAGGCGCTCTCCAGCTTCAATCAGATAGATGTGCATGAGGCTCGAAGGCATGTCGGGATAGTCCTTCGGAAGGACGTATTTTTTCATTTCTGAGAGGGCTCCCGCAATTTCCACACCTGTGGCACCTCCACCTACGATGACGACGTTGAGAAGTTCCTGTCGTTCCTGTTCGCCAGCACAGGTCAGCGCACGCTCAAAGTTGTCGAGCAGGGCATTGCGCAAACCCATGGCCTCGCTCAGCGTTTTCATCGGCATGGCTTCTTCTGCCACATGCTGGTTGCCAAAGAAGTTGGTGGTTGTTCCTGCTGCAAGAACCAAATAGTCGTAATGGAGCTTACCGATGGATGTCTGGATGATTTTGTGTTCAGGGAAGATGGAACGCACCTCTGCCATGCGGTAGAAGAAATTTTTCCTGCGCTGAAACAGTTTTCTATAAGGGAAGGATATGGAGCTCGGCTCTATACCTGCAGAAGCAATCTGATAAATGAGGGGTGGGAACTGGTGGTAGTTGTTTTTGTCTATCAAAACTACCTGGAAATTCGAACGGCGAAGTTTGTTGGCCAACTTCAGTCCGCCGAAACCTCCTCCAACAATAACTACACGCTTTCGATCCGACTTGGGATTTGGTACATTAAAACTCATAGCACATTATTTTCTTTAGGGCGTTTTCTGATTTTTCGGAATCACGGGCCACACCTGTTTTCCCGACTGAATTAAACTCATCTCCGTCAGAATCTTTATTTTGGAAAGTCTGAACGGATTTTCAGTACGTCTCTTTTTTTCTAAGATGGGTATTCTAAATCTGTTTGAATCGTATAACATGATTTTGAAGACCTGCTTATCCAAAAACGGCTCATACGGCGATGGCCACAAGAAATTTCTACAGGGGCGCCGATTTCTGCCTTTGCCTACCATCTGACTTTGTTCCGACAAAACCATAACACGCTTTTCTACTGCAAAGTTACAAATTTATGAAAACCGACAGACCGAAACGAGGGAATATATTGCAACGGTCGGCATATTTGTCATGTTGACAAGGCATACGCAAGCGGCGTGCGCGTGTAAAGACAAATGAGGGGATGGTCTGAAGGGCGGCATTACATCTCGCCCTTGTTCAGACCACCCCCTCTTTTAGTGTAGGTTGGTTATTCTTTTGTTCGTTACTTCCAACAACGTGGCTGACTGGCCCCGATTGGGAGGGGTCATTTCAGGTTGTTGGCAGCGAGGTATCTCTCTGCCTCTATAGCGGCCTTGCATCCCGAGGCTGCTGCCGTGATGGCCTGACGATAAAGCGGGTCGGCCACATCGCCAGCGGCGAAGACTCCAGGAACGTTGGTGCAGGGCGTCTGTCCTTGGGTCTTGATGTAGCCCAATTCGTCGGTTTCCACCCAGGGTTTGAAGAGGTCGCTATTTGGCTTGTGCCCGATGGCCAGGAAGAAGCCGTCGATGGCGATGTCGGAGGTGTGTTCGTCCTGCATGCCTTTCTTATGAACGAGGTGTGCACCCTCCACGCCATCTGCTCCGAAAAGTCCGGTGACATTGGTCTCGAAGAGGATTTTGATGTTAGGCGTTTCCGCCACACGGGTCTGCATGGCCTGCGAGGCACGGAGGAAGGGCTTTCTGACGATGAGGTAAACCTGCTTCGCGAGGCCAGCGAGATAGGTGGCTTCTTCGCAGGCTGTGTCTCCGCCACCAACAACGGCCACGGTCTTCTTGCGATAGAAAAAGCCGTCACACGTGGCGCAGGCGCTCACGCCAGCTCCGCGATATTTGGTTTCATCGGAGAGGCCGAGATATTTGGCTGTGGCGCCCGTGGCGATGATGAGGGCGTGGCATTGCACGGTGGTGTCGTCGTCAAATTCAACGATATAGGGGGCTTCAGAGAGGCTGACCTTTGTGGCAATGGCAGAACGGATTTCCACACCGAAGCGCAACGCCTGGTTTCTAATGTCGTCCATCATGTCGTTGGCATCAACGCCTTCTGGATAGCCAGGGAAGTTCTCGATTTCGGTGGTGGTGGTCAGTTGCCCGCCAGGTTGGATTCCTTCATAAAGGACGGGAGACAAGCCCGCACGACCGGCATAGATGGCTGCGGTATATCCGGCAGGACCGGAGCCGAGAATGAGACATTTAACGGTTTCCATTGTATTTGCTGTTTTTTATGTGAGTAGATAAGTCGGTGGTTATTCTCTGGAATAAGTGTCCAATACAAATATATACCTCGGGGAAGGGGGGCCACAGTGATATTATAAAATAATTCTGAACACCTATTATTAATAATACTGAGCAGCAGGCTGCGTCTTATCTCAAATCGACCACTTCAACTCCAGGATGTTCTTTGGCGTTGAAAGCGAAATGCGATTCAGGCCATTTATGTCCAAAAGAGATGCTGCCGACCTGTATGCGCACCCATTTTCCGGATGCCTGACGGAAGCGGACGCAGAGCGGCATGGCGTTAGCGGCGGAAAGCGTGACGAGGACTTCTGAGAACTGCTGCCGCTTGTTTTGTGCCTTCATCTGGATTTCATAGGCTGCCTTGGAGGCGTAAGTGACTTTTTTCGCCGAAAGTTTATAACCCGATTTATAGATATTGAGGAAGGCGTATGGATTGAGCATCTGCTGCTCTTCAGCTGTGGGGATGCTCAGATAGGCTTCGTCACTTCCGCTTTGATACACCCAGCGCTTTTTCCCATCGTACCACGTTGTGCCAGAAGAGAAGGTCATTCTGACCATGTTGCCGCGGATGTCAATGGTGCCACTGGCGGCAGACTCCATTTTTCGATTCTTGAAGACCGCGGCATTGAAGGTTGCACTTATGCCACCTGCCTGTCTTAGTTTTGAGGCGGTGTTGTTGAGCAGGCTTCGAGCATCTTGCGCCTGAGCCGATGTCTGCGGCAGGGCAATGAAAGCCAGAAGAAAAAGGCACGAAAGGAGAACGTGTTTGAATTGTGATTTCATGATGAGAGAATGTGTGTTCATAAATGGTGAATTTTACGTTTGGGTATGGTCACGAGAGTTTTGCAACGATTTCGTCCAGCTGCACAATGTCGGTGATGAGCACTTCACGCGGTTTTGCACCACGTGTCGGTCCTACGATTCCCGCGCGCTCCAACTGGTCCATCAGGCGCCCGGCACGGTTGTATCCGATGGAGAACTTGCGCTGGATGAGCGACGTTGAGCCTTGCTGATGCGTGACAATCAATTCTGCAGCCTGACGGAAGAGGGGGTCGAGTTCTTCTTCCATGCCGCCTGCTGCGCCCGGTTTTTCGGCGCCCTCTGCCAGCACTTCTGGCAAAGCGAACGGCTGGGGATAGCCTTGCTGCGCGGCGATGTAGGAACAAATGGCCTCAACTTCCGGAGTGTCGACAAAGGCACACTGAACACGCACAGGACTGTTGCCGGAAAGGAAGAGCAGGTCGCCCTTTCCGATGAGCTGATTGGCGCCAGGGCGATCGAGAATGGTTTGACTGTCGATGCGCTGCGACACTTTGAAGGCCATTCTCGCTGGGAAGTTGGCCTTGATGGTTCCCGTGATAATATTGGTGGTTGGGCGCTGTGTTGCGATGACCATGTGCATGCCGACGGCTCGAGCAAGCTGTGCGATACGCGCAATGGGGAGTTCCACTTCCTTTCCCGCGGTCATAATAAGGTCGCCAAACTCGTCGATGATGATAACAATATAGGGCATATATTCATGACCATTTTCAGGGTTGAGCTGACGGGCCGTGAATTTGGCATTATATTCCTTGATGTTTCTCGCCTTGGCACGCTTGAGCAGGTCGTATCTGTGATCCATCAATTGGCAGAGGCTCTTGAGCGTCTGGACCACCTTAGTGACGTCGGTGATGATTGCATCGTCGCCATCGGGGATTCTTGCAAGGAAATGGTTTTCTATGGGCGAATAGACACTGAACTCCACCTTCTTGGGGTCGACCATGACGAATTTCAACTCCGAAGGGTGTTTCTTATAGAGCAGTGAAGTGATGATGGCATTAAGTCCGACCGACTTTCCCTGTCCCGTGGCACCAGCCACGAGCAAGTGGGGCATCTTGGCGAGGTCCACCATGAAGACTTCGTTGGTGATGGTTTTGCCAATGGCAATGGGGAGCTCATAGGTGCTCTCCTGAAATTTTCTGGAATTGATGATGCTCTCCATGGAAACGATGTGCGGTGTTTTGTTTGGCACCTCCACACCAATGGTTCCCTTGCCAGGAATGGGGGCAATGATTCGAATGCCGAGCGCACTGAGACTCAAGGCGATGTCGTCTTCGAGATTACGGATTTTGCTGATTCTGACACCAGGTGCCGGCGTGATTTCGTAAAGCGTGATGGTGGGGCCGATGGTGGCCTTGATGCCAACGATTTCCACACCGAAATCATGAAGCACTTTGATGATACGGTCTTTGTTGGCATTCTGCTCAACCATGTCTACCGAACGGCTGTTGTCGGGGTATTTCTTCAGAAGGTCGAGACCAGGGAACTTGTAGTTTTCGAGGTCAAGACGAGGATTGTATGGCATGCTGGAAATGGGCAGGGAGGGCGTTTCGCGGTGTGACTTCTCTATTTCCAGAGAGACACTGGCTGCGGGTTTCGGCGCTGCGGAAAGATGGTCAGTGGAGACAGGAGGGGTGTCGTTGACATCCAGTTCAAGTTCACCAACGCTTCCTTCGTTTGTTGCATTGGAAAAGTCGACGCTCACGCGACAATCGTCGTTGTAGTCGTCTTCGTTTTGCGTGTCGTCTGTGTCATTAAGGTCCTGTATCTGATTGTCATCTACACGGTATTCCGTTCCTCTGTTTCTCGCTGCGGAGAGTTTCTCATAGCCGTTTTTCACCAACGCGTGTGGCTTCATGGCGGAACGGATGACAGAGATGGTTTCACGCCGCAAGTAGATCATATAGTAGATGGCAGCCACCACCACGATAGCATACGTGGGTATCAGGCCGATAGAGTTGGTTAAGAAATCGCAGGCTATCTGGCCGTGCTTGCCTCCCCAGTTGAACGTGATTTGGGTATCGCTGTCTTTGCCGAAAGAGGAATAGAGAAGGCTCAGGGTGATTGATATCCAAACGAGCAATATGCCGCAATGAATGAAGCATTTCCAAAGTCTCACTTTATAGGCATTCATCAGCTTCACTCCCAACAGCAGGAAGAAGATGGGGATGATGTAGGCACTTGCACCGAAGCAATTGTCCATGAAATAATAGGCAGCGTATGCACCAAGTCGCCCTCCATAGTTCTGAACTTCCTCAAAATCAGTTCCGTTCTGCACAGCCGATTGTTCTTCCCAACCTGTCATGAAATGCGAAGAAAAGGCAAGTATCAAGAACAGCGATATGATGATGATGAAGAGACCGACCACGAAGCGGAGACTGTCTCTTTGGAACATTGAGGCCAAACTACTATTGATGATGGCTTGTTTAAATCCCTTATTGTCGTTTCTTCGGGTGCTCTTAGTTTTTTTTGTGGTCATAATGGAAAAATGAAACAATTCAGGAAGCATTTATCCTGGACGGGGATATTTAGTAATGGAAACATTACTTGAAAGGTGTGTGCAACGCAAAGGGGCGATTGTGAGGAGTATCAGCCTGCTCACATCACTCTGCCGCATGGCCTTCCGTAACGTAAAATTGTATCAAACGCTTGAGGGCACGCTGGCAGACGGGACAGAATTCCTGCGCGGTATTGGTGCGCATTCTGCAATCCAGGTATGCACGATAGACATTTTTCGTCTGATTACCCCCTCCTTCATAAAGTCCGATTTTCTTCTTTTTTTTTGACGTAACGGGCGTAGGGATTTTGACGTTGGCGGGCAATTGGTTACCCCACTTTACCGAGAGGTCTTTCAGCGTCGTGATGTTCTGCTCCCAAGGTTCGGTTTCCGGCGTATATTCTGGCGTGTACTCATCGTAGCCATACTCGTCAGCCAAGGCCGCGAAACTGTGTCCAAACTCATGCACAACAACGGGGCTGAACATGGGATGGCGAGCCGTTGTCAACGTATAGGAATTATAGATGCCGCCACCGCCGTAGGTGTCGGTATTGGCAAGGATGATGAGATGCTCATAGGCAATTCCGGCCAAGAGGTTGTGGAGCTGACGCAAGCGGAGCGTGGTGAGATAGCGTTCGGAATAAAACGTGTCGAAATGCGAAGAGAGCGCAGTTTCCTTCCAATCGTTTTCGTGGGGAACGCTCACGCCACTGTCTTTCGATGGCAAGGCCACAGCAACAACGTTGAAATATTGCTCCATGTCTTTGAACGGCTGATAGGAGAAGAGGCTCTTCACAGCGGCGGTGGCATGCTCGTAGAAGAGGTCGGCCTCTTCAGGGCGGTATCCTTCAGCCACAATCGCCACGTCGATGGCCTCTGGATGGGGGCTCTTCTTGAGATAGCGGTGGGGCGCCGGATGCTTGCAGTTGATTTTACGGATCAGAACGTCGGAAGGAGCCACGATGTGTTCGAGTGACGCAGTCACCTCATCCTTGTGGTTGAACAACTGGATTCTGACGTGTGCCGAATCTTTTGGCATCGGCAAAAGGAAGACGTTTTCAAAGGATTTAGTGGTGCGCAGCGCTTCATCGGTGGCAGTCCACTCCTGGAAGAGCGGTGAGAACGATGTCTTATAGATGACGCGGCCGCTTTTGATGTCCGTCATCGTTATCTGTCCCATTCCGTGGAGAGGAAGAGAATCCAGATTGACATGCCGGCCTGCCCATCCTGGCATTTCGCAGAGTTCGTCAAGCGCGATGCTCTGGTGTTTGGAATCGCCGCTGAAAATGTAGTCGACGCGGAGGGTGTTGTTCTCAAAATATTTGCTGAACTCTATTTTTGTTCCTGCAAAACTGTGGCTGAACAGCATTGCCAGAAGGAGTAAAAAGCATATTCTTATTTTTCGCATTTTTGTCTGTTGGGTTAGGTGATGGCTATTGAATTGGAGGAGACAACAAACGGGGGTCAGGCTTCTACGCGTTCGTCGCCAGAGAGGTGGAAACCGCGTAGGAAATCCACTATTTCCATGCGCTTTTTACCTGCCAGCTGAATTGTGTCGAGATGCAGGAAACCGTCTTGAAGGGCAATCTTGAAAAAAGTTTTGCCATCGCTGACAACTTTTCCTGTTTCAACAGTCTGCTCACAAAATTCCTTATGGGAGGCGTATATCTTCACAACCTGACGCTTGCCACCATGCACCAATGTTGTCCATGCCGCGGGATATGGCGAAAGACCGCGAATGAAATCGTAGACCTTCTTGACGCCGAGATTCCAATTGATGTTACAGGTCTCCTTAAAGATTTTTGGCGCTGGTCTCAAAGGCTCGTCAGTGGTCAGTTCGGATTGCGGAATGGGATTGACGCGATTGTTGATGATGTTGTCAACCGTCTCGACCACCAAGGATGCTCCGAGGTGCATCAGTTTGTCATGAATATCCTCTGCGTTGTCGGTGTCAAGAATGGGCACTTTAACGCGCTGTATGACTTTGCCTGTATCAATCTCGTGGTCAAGGAAAAAAGTGGTGATACCAGTCTCCGTGTCGCCGTTGATGATGGCCCAGTTGATCGGGGCGGCACCACGGTATTGGGGGAGCAGGGCGGCATGGAGATTGAACGTGCCGAAACGGGGCATGGCCCACACAACTTCAGGGAGCATTCTGAAGGCGACAACAATCTGTAAATCGGCCTGCAGGCTGCGCAACTCTTCGAGAAACGCCTCATCTTTGAGCTTTTCGGGCTGGAGCACTTTCAATCCGTGTTCCAAAGCGTATTTCTTGACGGGCGACTGCTGGAGTTCCGTTTGGTGCCGGCCGACGGGTTTGTCGGGCATGGTGATGACTCCGACAATATTATAACCTCCTTCAACCAATTTAGAGAGGGCTTCCACCGCAAAATCGGGAGTGCCCATATATACGATTCTTAATGACTTGTCCATTCGTTTACTTATATATTTAATTGAGGACTATGGAAATACTGCATTGCCGCACTACAAGAGAAGGCTGCGAACATGGGCCGACTGAAGCAGACTGCCATTGCCTTTCACAACCTACCGATGAGTGCTGCCTGAATTTTATTCCTCTGAAAAATCTTTCATTATCTGACGATAGGAAGCATAGAGGTGTGTGCGAGAGACGAAGCCGACAAATTTGCCGTCGGACTTCAAAACGGGCAGGGTTCCTGCATCACATTTCTGAAACTTGTCCATGATGGTGGACATGGAGTCTTCTGTGTTTAATGTGACCTGTGGCTTCTGCATCAGCATCTCTGCGGTGTACACCCGATAGAGTTCACTACGAAAAATGATTTTTCTGATTTTGTTGATATTGATAACGCCAAGGAGCACACCCGACTTGTCGACAACGGCAAAGTGAAGAGATTTGCACGCTGAGATGGTTTGCACAATGTGCCCCAAATACATATCTGGAGAAAGCAGAGGACGGTTTTTTTCGATGATAGCATCCAACGTCATAAGGGTCAAAATTGATTTGTCCTTATGATGAGTTAGAAGTTCTCCTTTTCTTGCCAAACGCATAGAATATATACTGTGGGGCTCAAAGGTGTTAATCGTCAGATAGGATGCTGTTGACACTATCATCAGAGGAATGAACAATTGGTAGCCGCCAGTCAGCTCCGCAATGAGGAAAACGCCCGTCAACGGTGCGTGAAACACACCGCTCATCACTCCAGCCATGCCCAACAGGGCATAGTTGGTGGCAGGAACGGAAATCCCGAAAAATTGGTAATAGTTCCACACCTGCGCAAAGACAAATCCGCCGATGCAGCCCAAGAACAAACTGGGAGCGAACGTACCACCGCAACCTCCACCACCGTTAGTGGCAGTCGTTGCAAACACCTTGAAGAGAATGATGAGCGCCAAAAAGAGCAGAAGGTATTCTGAATGTCCGTAAAACAAAGAGTTGTTCATGACATTATCTACGTCCACCTGGCTCCTTGCATTCAAAAGGGTGGAGATGGTGCCGTAGCCTTCTCCGTAGAGCGGCGGGAAGAAGTAGATCAGAAGGGCCAAAACAGAACCGCCTAAAGCAACTTTCGCATAGAGGTTCTTGATTCTGCCAAACACTTGCTCAAAACTATTCATTGTTCTCGTGAAGTAGAGCGAAATCAAACCACAAAAGATGCCGAGCAAGATGGCGGTGGGGACACGCTCAACCGTGAACGGATTGATGAGATCGAAGGAGAACATGGCCTCGGTACCAGTCAAGGCATAGGTGAGGCAGGTGGCGGTGAGACAGGAAACGAGCAGAGGAAGCAAGGAAGCCATTGTCAGGTCAATCATGAGCACCTCAAGGGTGAAAACCAAACCAGCAATGGGGGCCTTGAAAATACCGGCAACGGCAGCCGAGGCTCCACAGCCGATGAGGAGCATCAACGTCTTATGGTCTAAACGACAAATGCGCCCCAAGTCGGAACCTATGGCCGAACCTGTCAAAACAATCGGAGACTCTGCTCCGACTGAACCACCAAAACCAATGGTGATGGCGGAGGCAATGACACTCGTCCAACGGTTGTGCTTCCTGATATGTCCTTGTCGGCGAGAAATGGCATAGAGGATTTTTGTCACACCGTGGCCGATATTGTCTCGAACAATATACTTGATAAACAAGGCCGTCAAAAGTATACCGATAATCGGGTACACCAAAAACAACCAGTTACTGCTCGTTACGTCAAACTGCGAAGTCAGTATGTGCTCTATCTGATGGATGAGCCACTTCAGCAATTGTGCGGCGATGGCTGCACCGATGCCGACGATAAAACTCAGCAGGAGGATGAACTGGCGCGGGCTAAGCCGTTTGTAAAGGTATGAAAAAAACTTGGATGCCACACCTTCTCTGACACTACCCGCTTCCTCTACATCCTCTTCACGGATGGATGAAGCGGAGGAGTTTTTGAGTTTATCTTTTGTAGCTTCGTTTTCGAAATAAAATTCTGGCATTTTTCTTTTTAAGTATAAGCAGGCTTTTCTTTTTAAGGAAACGATGGAGGAAGAAAGCCGGCAATTCTTCTCTGCACTTTTACCGTTGCTTAAATTCAGTATCCACTCCCAGCTTTGAGGCTGTCAATGACGGATGATTTTGATTTCAGAGTCGGCCCCCAACTTGATGATTGACGATGCAGGTGGATTTTCCTTTTCATCGCGACGTGATGTGCAAACATAATCCACGGCATTTTTTATTTCGTCGGATATATCTGAGAAGCTATGCGGCGCAGGCATCCCACTGATATTGGCTGACGTGGACACCACAGCACATTTCATTCGCATACACAATTCCCTACTGAACGGCTCATTTGTCAAGCGAATGGCAACACTGCCGTCTTGTGCAATCAAGTTTTTAGCCAAATTGCGGGCACCGTCGTAAATGACGGTCAGCGGTTTGTTGCTCATTTCTATCAAATCCCAAGCCACGTCTGGAATCTCCCTAACGTAAAACTGTATCTTCGCTTCGGAGTCAACCAACGTAATCAGCGCCTTGGAATCTTCTCTGCGCTTTATTTCAAAAATGCGTCTGACGGCCTCTTCATTGGTGGCATCGCAGCCCAAGCCCCAAATCGTGTCGGTCGGGTATAATATGATTCCTCCTCTCCTCATCACGTTGACGGCCTCCTTGATGTCGTCTTTAAACTCCTGAGGGAGCGGCGTTACGTTTTTACGAGGGCGTGAAGTAGCCTCGTCATTCTGCGGATTATAGTTTCTTTTCATGAATTATTCTTTTTGAATGTATCTTCAGAGATTCTGGGATAGCGTACACCTTGGCAGCCGTAGGGGTAGAGTTTTGCGAGTTGCCGGTTAGTATTCGGCATAGCCAGATTTTCATCTGCAAGGTAAACTGGCCATTCATAGAAAATAAGTTTACCCCCATTCTACTATTCAAATCTTATCGCCTTAGTTGGGCGAATATTTGAAGTAATGTAGCTCGGAACGACCATGGTGAGCGTCGTAAGCAGCAACGTAACCAAATTGATGGCAACAATCCATAAAACAGAGATTTCAACGGGCGCTGCCTCTACATAATAGGTGGAAGGGTCCAGCTTTACGAACGCGAAGTATTTTTGGAGTAACACGATTCCAAGTCCAACGATATTACCCCATACAAGACCCCGAATCAATATGAAAGCGGCATACTCAATGAATATATGTCTGATGCACCTATTAGTGGCACCAAGGGCTTTCAACACACCGATAGTCGAAGTTCGTTCCAGAATGAGAATGAGCAAACCGCTGACCATCGTAAAGCCGGCGACTCCCATCATCAGAGCCAAAATCACCCAGACGTTCAGGTCAAGTAAGGAGAGCCATTGTGTGACGGCCGCCGTCCTGGGATTTTCCTTTACAGACAAAACCTCATAATTACCGCCATTTGCATCCCTGTAATCCTTTGACAAGAATTTCACCAACGGCTGGACTTTTTCTATGTCCTCAAATCTCCCAAGACGGACTTCTATGTCTGTCGCCTTATCAGAGGTCCAATTATTCAATTTATTAACCGCGGCACGGTCAGTCCATACGAAATGCTCATCAAATTGCATCAGACTGGTTTCGTAAATTCCAACAACCTTGAAGCGACGCATGCGGATTTCGTTTGAGATGAAATAGGCAAAAATCTTGTCGCCGACCTTGATGTGAAGATTCTGTGCCTGTTTGCGGGAAATCAAGACCTCATTCGACGCATCTGTCTCAGAAAAACGGGGTTTGCGCCCTTCAACAATATGCCGCTCGATGAAGCCTGAGGCATATTTTTCGTTAACCCCTTTCAGCACGATTGTCTGAAAGGCATCATCCGTTTTAATGATTCCCATTTTCAGTGAAACGGGATCCACATGCGAGATGCCTTCGATTGACTTAACTTTGTCGAGATAATTCTGCGACACGGCAATCGGATGGTCTTCAGGAGAAGCAAACGAAGCCAAACTAAGGACTTCCATGTGTGCGGTGAAGCCAGAAAGTTTCGAACGCACTTCTGTCTGAAACCCTTTCACCACGCAAATGGAAATGATCATGACAGCCAAGCCGATGGCAACGCCTGCAGTCGCAATACGTAAAGCAAGTTTTGAAGCGCCGCGCTTGTCCTTTTTCTGGGTGCTTTTGTATAATTTCTTAGCAACGAATAAAGTGAAAGACATGTTTATCGGGTTTCAATGTGCCTGCCGCCAAAACCGACGACAGATGATGTTATATTACAACCTTTCCCTGAGGAAACAACAGTTGCTGATATTAGACAACAATAAGCCACAAGCGAAAACGCTGCGAAAAACATTTGCAGCGTAAACACTTATGCCTTATTATAAGCAGACTCTTTTTAAACAATAGAACCTTGTCTCCAGAATTATATCCTGCCAATTATTTACTGAACACGTCCAGGGTATGCTTCCAGCGCCTTTTGAAGCACGAAGAGCGCCTTGTGCAAATCATCCTTATTAAGGACATAAGCAATTCGCACCTGATTGATGCCAGCATTGGGCGTAGTATAGAAGCCCGCAGCCGGAGCCATCATGACAGTCTGTCCTTCATATTCAAAATCCGTCAGACACCAAGCGCAGAATTTTTCAGCATTGTCAACGGGCAGTTTGGCCACCGTGTAGAAGGCCCCCATCGGGATTGGAGAGTAAACCCCAGGGATTCTGTTCAATCCATCAATAAGGCATTTTCTCCGCTCCACATACTCGTCATAAACTTCACGGCTGTATTCCTCAGGCTCGTCAATTGACGCTTCTGCCACAAGCTGACCCAGCAACGGTGGACTCAAGCGTGCCTGGCAAAATTTCATGACAGCGCTGCGCACCTCCTCATTCTTGGTAATCAAAGCACCGACACGGATACCGCATTCGCTGTATCGCTTTGAAACAGAGTCAATGAGCACCACATTATTTTCAATTCCTTCCAAGTGGCAGGCTGAAATATAAGGAGACCCCGTATAAATAAATTCACGATACACCTCGTCGGAGAACAGATATAGGTCATACTTCTTCACCAAGTCGCGGATTTGGTTCATTTCGCGACGCGTGTACAAATAACCCGTCGGGTTATTGGGGTTGCAAATCAAAATGGCACGTGTATGCTCATTTATCAACTCCTCAAACTTCTCAACCTTAGGCAGCGAGAAGCCCTCTTCGATTGTCGTGGCAATTGTTTTGATTTTGGCACCAACAGAAATGGCAAACGCCATATAGTTGGCGTAAGCCGGCTCCGGAACGATGATTTCGTCACCTGGATTCAAACAGGAAAGAAAGGCAAACAACACGGCCTCAGAACCGCCAGAGGTGATGATGATGTCATCGGCCGTCAGATTGATGTCGTATTTCTTGTAATAGCCTGTCAGTTTTTCTCTATAACTTTTAAAGCCCTGGCTCGGACTATATTCCAACACCTTACGGTCAATATGACGCAAAACATCCAATCCCTTTTGCGGGGTCGGGAGGTCGGGCTGTCCGATATTCAAGTGGTAAACGTGAACTCCGCGCTCTTTGGCAGCAGACGCAAGAGGAGCCAACTTCCTAATAGGGGATGCTGGCATATCAATGGCACGTTGCGATATATGTGGCATTCTTGTTCTCTATTTTTAAAGGTTTTAAAATAACAATTTAAACCTGCCAACAGGCAGGCCATCCGTTGTTTTGTTGAATCCAAACACAAACTTACAAAAAAACTTTGTATCATACCAGCCTGTCAAGCAAAAAAAGTTGAGGACGGAAAAACAGAAACAAAGGATCATTAATATTGCGAACTACATGATTACAAGTTCACTTCATATTTCAGATAGGTATTTTTGCATTAATTAAACAGTGGAGATGTTGACGCGGCGCATTAGGCAATTATAAATAAATTCACTCCACCGCGCATGAAGCACAAAGAGAGTGCATCATTTTGACACACTCTCTTTTCAAATAATATTTCTTCTGAAAATATCCGAGACATCCTTGAAACACCAGATGCCATTTCTCACGGAAAAAGCCGAGCCTTCCAGAGAGCGCCCCGCACGATAATCGAATGGAAAATCAGAACTCGCTCGTGAAATGGAATTTGATATGCTTGAAGTCTTGCTGGGCCATTTGCAGAACATAGCCGCTATCGGCCAAGAAGACATCTCTTCCGTCGCGGTCTTTTGCCATATACTGGTATTTGCGTTTCTTGAACGCCTCCAATTCTGCCTCGTCATCGCTCTCAATCCAGCATGCTTTATAGAGGCTGACTGGTTCCCAGCGGCATTTGGCGTTGTATTCATTCTCCAAGCGGTATTGGATGACTTCAAACTGCAGCTGACCAACGGTGCCGATCAACTTACGACCATTAAACTGGTTGACAAAGAGCTGGGCCACACCTTCATCCATCAGCTGTTCGATGCCTTTGTTCAACTGCTTGGTCTTCATCGGATCGGCATTCTCTATGTACTTGAACATTTCAGGCGAGAACGACGGCAAACCTCTGAAATGGAGTTGCTCGCCCTCTGTCAAGGTGTCGCCAATCTTGAAGACGCCGTTGTCCGGCAAGCCGACGATGTCGCCAGCCCACGCTTCGTCGATGGTGCTCTTTCTTTGCGCCATAAACTGGGTTGGTGAAGAAAAGCGAACAGTCTTCCCGTTGCGAACATGCAGATATGGTGCGTTTCTCTGGAAACGTCCTGAGCAGACTTTGCAAAACGCGATGCAAGAACGGTGGTTGGGGTCGATGTTTGCTGTGATTTTGAAGATGAACCCCGTGAACTTGCTTTCATCGGGATTGACCAAACGCTCCTCAGCCTTAGTGGGGCGTGGAGCGGGCGCAATCTTCACGAAACAATCCAGCAATTCTTTGACACCGAAATTATTGAGGGCTGAACCAAAGAACACGGGAGCAATTTCAGCAGAGAGATAGTCGTTAACATTGAATTCCGGATAAACGCCGTCAACCAATTCCAGGTCATCGCGCAAACGGGCGGCATCTGTTTCGCCCACGTGCGCCTCCAACTCTTCGCTGTTGATATCAACAGCCACCTTCTCCGTCACCTTCTGCTTGTCAGCCGCAAAGAGGTTCAGTTGCTTTTCGAAGATGTTATACACGCCTTTGAAGCGTGCACCCTGGTTGATGGGCCAAGAAAGCGGACGCACCTTAATTTGAAGTTCCTCTTCCAGTTCATCCAACAAGTCGAACGGGTCTTTACCCTCGCGATCCATTTTGTTGATGAAAATAATCACAGGGGTCTTACGCATACGGCAAACCGTCATCAGTTTCCGCGTCTGGGCTTCAACGCCTTTTGCCGAATCGACAACAATGATGGCAGAGTCCACCGCGGTCAGCGTGCGGAAAGTGTCTTCAGCAAAATCTTGGTGTCCCGGGGTGTCCAGGATATTGACTTTATATCCATCGTAGTCAAACTCCATGACTGAAGTCGTCACCGAAATGCCACGTTGTTTTTCAATTTCCATCCAGTCGCTGGTGGCCGTCTTCTTGATCTTGTTGTTCTTAACGGCACCTGCCACCTGAATCTGCCCACCAAACAGCAAAAGTTTTTCGGTGAGCGTTGTCTTACCCGCGTCAGGGTGAGAGATGATAGCAAAAGTTCGTCTACGTTCTATTTCTTGATTCATCAGAGAATGAGATTATTGTTTCTATTAAATTTCTTCGATATGCCTGGCACTCCGTATTGATAATGTGCCATTTATAGGTGGCATCCACAAATATATTGTATCCATGCAGGAAATACATTCAAAGCAGTTTGGCCTTACGCATTATTCCATCCACCACCCTATGCGTTATCCATGCAGCAACAACAGTTGCGACAAGCAACAGCAGATTGGAGGCTAAGGGAGAAATACCCAATTGCCGGCTCACCAACGGCACATAGCTGTACGTAACAGCTATCAATAGATAGGCTTCGAGCGTGCAACCGCCCAGGTGCTTCAAGACATTCAGTATCTGGTTTCCGATGCTTGTGGCCCTCATCTTCTGGAACATCCAGACACAGGCAATGAGAAAGCCAGGGATTATCAGCACGTAAGACCAATAGAGCAAGCCTGTGTTTCTCATTGTTCTGAAGCCCCAGGCATTCAGCGCCAAATTCAAAAACAAAAGGCCGACAAGGGCCACCGACACCAAGAGCCATTTTTCTTTACGCTTCACCGTTTCCGATGTCTCTTTTTCTGTCTCCAGCCAATGAGCGCCATACACTCCTAAGAAGAATATCGCAACTCTCGCCGCTGGGAGGATAAAACGGTTCTGCCCTCCGGGATAAACCACTTGATAACGATACACGTACATCCCCGTTAACAGCAAGCCAACCCCGACACCAAACAACGTGGCGATTTTTGGATGCTTGCGAAACAAACGGAAAAACCACGGGAACACGGCATAGAGCACAACTATCAACGACACAAACCAGCCAAAGGAGTATTTATTGGTCGACTGAAACCAAAACGCCAAGGTGCTTCCTCCCCATAACACATTCGGCCAATGCAATTTGTCGATAAGCCAAAAAGTGAGCAGCATGACCACCCAAAATGAGGGAAAAATGCGCTTAAAACGCTTGGAATAAAACCGCAGAGGATTGTCGGACTTCATCCCTGAATAATACAGTCCGAAACCCGACAAGAAAAGGAACACGTCCACCCCACCCTGACACAACAGAGCAACGCGGTCTAAAGCGTAAACGCCAAACGATGCCTTTAAATGCGTCAGCAGGATGGCAAACATACTGATGGCCATCAATTCTGCCCTATATTCAGAAATACCATTTTGGCGCATAGCTATACTGATTTAAAACCATGGTGAAAGAATAAGCCGATCAATTTTGACAGAGCATAGGAACAGATTTCCTAACTCCTCAAATCGTTTTTCCCATTACAAAACTCTGACCCTCTACTTACCAACAACCAATTAAACGAAATCAAGCAACCGCCCGACACAGTATGGCCGTCAGTCTTTTTCAAGCAAGGAAATGCACGCCTCCAAGGAATCTTCCCACCAAGGAATGTCAATACCGAAGGTCAACTTTATCTTGGTCTTGTCCAACACCGAATAGTGGGGGCGCTTGGCAGGTGTGGGATATTCTTCTGTATGCAGAGGCTTAACGTGGCACTGCGTTATACCAGCAATTCGGTGTATGGCTCTTGTAAAATCAAACCAAGAGCAAACGCCTTCGTTGGTGAAATGATAAACGCCTGGAACAATTCCCTTGTCAACTGCCGCCATGATGGCGCACGCCAAATCACGCGCATACGTCGGACTGCCAATTTGGTCAAAGATAACACCGAGGTTATCGCGTTCCCTGCCCAAGCGAATCATGGTCTTCACGAAATTATTGCCAAAAGTGGAATACAGCCATGCCGTGCGAACGACCATAGCTTTTCCACACGTCTCCATCACAGCTTTTTCGCCCGCCAGTTTCGTGCGTCCATACGCCGTCTGCGGATTTGTCGCATCCGTTTCAACATACGGGAGGTGCCCGTTGCCGTCAAAAACATAATCCGTTGAAACTTGAACCATTTCGCCGCCCACCTTGGCCATAGCAGCGGCCAGATAGCCAGGCGCTTTATGATTCAGCAGGTCGCACAACGCTTCTTCGCTCTCTGCTTTATCCACCGCAGTGAATGCCGCACAATTTATGATGGTTGTGATTTTGTTGGCCTCCACAAAAGCCATCACCTGCTCCTCGTTCGTAATATCCAGCTCTTCTCTGTCTGTAAAAAAGAAATGGAAATGGGGATACTCAGAAGCAAGCAACTGAATTTCATTACCCAGTTGTCCGCGACATCCTGTAATAAGAATTTCTTTCATGATTGAATTATTATAAGTAGGCAGTCAAAAATAAATGCTTTACGCATACCTACCATATTAAAACGTATTAAATCCTTTTCTGTCTCTGACAAAAAAAGAACGGCAAACCTTCCTCGCCATTCCTTACTCAAAAACCAATGGTTCTTTCTTGTCCTTGAAGTAATAATCCGACAACTGCCCGAGAAACACAGATATATCCTTTACGGCAGCATTGGTCTTGTCTGAAACACTCTGGCGCTTCAATCTCAAGAGCATCACGCCATACAGAGCATCCAGGCAGATCTGCAACTCACTTTCACCATTATCAACCCCTCGGCCACGCAATTCAACGACATAGGGAAGCACTTTAAAATACATCTGGTGGTAATAGGGAAACTTTGCCGAAGCCATCAACTGCTTATGAAGGTCTTCCAACTGAAGCAGAACGTTTTTGGAAATTTGAAGATGCCCCACCTTCATTACGCCCTCAGAATGCATCATTTCACACAGATTCTGATACCATTCCTCTGTCTGTTTCTTGAGGTCGTCCGACAACTTAAACTGCGGAAGATACTTGTCTCTCACGCTTTCAAAATCGCAATTGAAAGCCCTCAGAATGTCTTCAACCTGCCATAAATACAACAGATATTCAACCCTATTCTTTTCACGAAGTTGATTTGCAATAACCATACTGGCGACTATGTATAATGTAGATACAATGTAAAATGGATGCCGTGAAGTGCTTTTCAGCGAATTTATGCTCGTCGACACGGATTCTGAAACGTCTGACGCCGTCAATGCGAACCATCGGGACCGATGATTGATACTCCGAAAATCGTCAGCAGCGTATAAATCACGGCGAAAGAAATCACAATCACACCGATTGTGCGGTTGAGATTCCTGATACCCTTTTCTCCGAAATGGTTGCTCATTTTGTTGATGACGTACGTTAGCCCCAACCACCACAAAAGCGCACCTCCCATGATGGCAGCATAACCAGCCACCACATTGACGAATTTGTCAGCACCAGCGAAGGGGGCCATCATATTAAACAAGGCGAGGAACAAAAAAATGATTGCTGGGTTACACAACGTGATGAAAAACGACGTGAGAAAATTCCGGAAAAGCGAACCCTTATTCTTGGATTCTGGGTGAACGTCCACGCGCGGACCTGTGCGGAACATATAAGCTCCGAAAGCCAAGAGCATGGCGCAACCAACGAGCTTCACCCAAAAGACATTGGCAGGAGAGGTCAACGGCGACACCAACGACAGGCCGTAGCCGGTTAGCAACGCATAAAAAACGTCGCTCAACGCAGCGCCAGCGCCTGTCACCACACCATACGCACGCCCTTTCTTAATCGTGCGACGAATGCATAAAATACCAACAGGCCCCATCGGTGCCGATGCGACAATTCCAATAACAATTCCCTTGATTATATATATAAGTATATCTACGACATTTTCCATTTGACTGCAAAATTCGCTTTTTTTTATGAGAGAGAAAAATTTTAAGACGGTTTTGTAGGGCAACACCTGCTTTTCTTACACGTTTCCCCATGTATTGCCCACATAGTCCTGCACTTGCTTCCGAAAAAACAGGAAGACACTTTCCCGCATGTTGCAGCCGAAGAAGCCAAGCAATGCCATCGTACCTCGGGGAAAGACACGGCTGCAAGACATAAAGGAAACCCGCATATCCTCGCACAAGCAGAAAATACGACAACAACCGTTGGGCGGTCCCTTACGTGCGTCCTGTTGATAAGAAGAGCACTCCAAACACACTGCAAGACGTAGCCATAAACTTCTTTTTTTACGCTATAAAAAACAGGGGGGCACCATAAGTAATGGTAACAAAAAGGGCTTGACCAATTTTGTGAAGTAAGAAGTAATTTCTTATGCCCTGTCTAAATTGCTCAACTTATTCTTTCAGCATTACTAAAAAGGAAAAGCAGTAGCGCGATGCAACAAGACGCCGCATCCAAACACTACTGCCTTTCACAAGTTAACCAAACATCATTTTTATCCTTTGCTGTAATAGCTGTTTCCGTAACCGTAGCCGTATCCGTAACCATAGCCGTAGCGATAGTTGCCATACTTGCCACTGACATATTTCGTACCGTTGAGGAGCAATGTCAAATTGTTAAATTTCTTTTCTTTATACAACTCTGAGACATGGCCCAATGCCCGTCTGTCCATCAAACCAGCACGCACAACGAAAATTGTCACGTCGGCATATTCCTTGATGATGGAAGCGTCTGCCACAATTTCAATCGGCGGACAATCCAGGAAAATGAAATCATATTCCTGACGGAGCTTTTCAATCAGCGTCTTCATGTCGCCCATCTGCAAGAGTTCCGCAGGGTTGGGAGGAATCACGCCAACAGGAATCAAGTCAACGCCTTCGGCGATGCCGTCCTTAACGATGAGCGAATCAATATCGGCTTCCTGGCCGCCCAAATAAGACGACAATCCAACAGGCGAACGACGTGCAACCATGCGACTGAGCGAGGCGTGGCGCAAGTCCATATCTATGGTGATAACGCGCTTGCCGCGCAACGCAATGGCTTTTGCCAAATTGGGCGTAATGAAGCTCTTGCCTGAAGCAGGGTTAAACGAGGTGAACATAACCACGTTACACGCATTATGATTCTTGATGAAATAATCGAGATTGGTTCGCACAATACGCAACGACTCGTTGATCAAGTCGCGACTGTCGGCCTTGACAACGACCTCTCTCTTGACAGGACTCCGTCGGCTCCACCAATGCTTTCTGATGGAAATGTCGGGCACTTCGCCCACCAAAGGAACGTCCAGACTATCCAAATCCTTGCGTCCACGAACTGTATGATTCATCGTGTCGCGCAGGAACAAGAGTCCACCAGGCACCACCAGTCCAAGAGCAAAGGCCATCAGCATGATTCTGTTCTTCCTGGGAGCCGCCGGAACGCGCGAACCCGTTGGCGGCTGGATGATACTGGTGTTCCACGCCGTGTATGTGCGCGACAGTTCGTTTTCTTCACGCTTCTGAAGCAGGAAGATATACAAAGCCTCCTTCACTGTCTGCTGGCGCTGAACAGAGGCCAACACCTTCGCCTGGCGCGGATTTGAGGCAATCTGCGCATTGATTTGCTCGTCGGAAGCGCGGACATTGTCAATCTGCTTCTGAATCTGCGTCACATAATTGTCAAGCGAACGAACAATGGCCATTTTCTGGGAAGACAAACGGCGGTCGATATCCTTGACCACAGGAGCGTTGACACTTGAATTTTCAACATAGCTGATACGGTCCAGCATCAGTTTGTTGTATTCGGCAACCAGGCTCTCAACGCCGCCGGCCGAAATGCCCACGTTCGATGGCAGCAACTGGTCGTCCTTGCTCTTGTCGTCCAGACGCTCGCGCAAGAACTTAGCCATGCTCAGTTGGTTGTGAAGCTTCAGCAACTCATCAAAATTCTTGCCGCTCTGCTGCATATCCTTGGCCAAAGAAGCCTGAATATCTGGAAGGAGATTGGCGCTCTTATAGTCAGAGATTTTCTCGTCAACATTCTCCAGTTCCTTCGTCAGATTCGTCAAGCGCTCTTCGATAAATTCAGACG
>ENA-OOXC01000243-OOXC01000243.1-human-gut-metagenome-genome-assembly--contig:-NODE-243-length-45557-cov-2.797723_pt1 | contig 45557 bp, 45 predicted proteins | sample MGYA00241578_ERZ501325 | MGnify/ENA primary metagenome ERZ501325 (study PRJEB25962, sample SAMEA2042737) | human gut metagenome | biome: human gut; feature: human-associated habitat; material: faeces...
GTTCCAAATTCTTTTTCTACAAATTCATCTGCAATTATTGGTATTTCTTTATTCATTATTGGTAAAATACATTTTTTACCTACTAAATCTTTATATCTTTCATCATCTGGATGTACTGCAACTGCTGTGTCTCCAAGCATTGTTTCTGGTCTTGTTGTTGCAACTATAATGTATCTATCTGGTTCACCAGCTATTTTGTATTTTATATGCCATAAATGAGATGGTTCGTCTTGATATTCAACTTCTGCATCTGAAATTGTTGTATGGCAAGATGGACACCAGTTTATCATTTTTTTACCTTTATAGATTAGTCCTTTTTCATATAATTTGATGAATTGTTCTAAAACAGCTTCAGATAATCCTTCATCCATTGTAAATCTATTTCTGTCCCAATCACAAGAACAGCCTAATCTTCTTTGTTGTTTTTGGATTGTTCCACCATATTCTTTAGTCCAAGCCCATGCTCTTTCTAAAAATTGTTCTCTTGTAATGTCTGCTTTTGTTAATCCTTCTTCTTTTTTCATTTTTTCAACAACTTTTACTTCTGTTGCTATTGCTGCATGGTCAGAACCTGGAAGCCATAATGTGTTATAACCTTGCATTCTCTTAAATCTTATTAAGATGTCTTGTATTGTATCATCTAATGCATGCCCCATGTGTAATTTTCCTGTTACATTTGGTGGTGGCATCATTATGCAATAACTTTCTTTTGTTTTGTCCATGCTTGGTTTAAAGTAGCCTTTTTCTTCCCATTCTTGATATAATTTTTCTTCAAAATCCTGTGGGTTGTATTTGTCATTTAATTTTTTTTCCATTTTTTATCTTCCTCCTTTAATCTTTTTGGTTAATTAAAAAACTCGCCAATATGCTTACTTAGCATAAGGGCGAGTTTTCTCACGGTACCACCTTATTTATTATCTATTTTTATTAATTGATAACTTCTCATTTTACTTTAACGCAGTATTACGAATAATCTTAAGTTTATTTTCGGATTATCAACTCAAAAGTTACTTTCCATTTATCTTTATTTTAGAAGTTTACAGCCTAGGACTTCTATTCTCTTTAAATAAGTGTTAAATGTACTTCTCTTTTTCTTTGTTTTTTATTTATTATGTTACCATTATATATCTTTTTATTCATTTTGTCTAGTTATTTTCCAAACTATTTTAATGTTATTTTGAAATCATATGTATTTGCATAATCTAATGTCATACCTGCATTGAATTGTGTTTTTGCTCCTGGTTTTAATGGTGAGATTATTCCACCTACTGTTATTATTTCATTTCCGTTTTCATCTAATAATGTAACGTCAACAAGTTGTATACTTGTTTCTGTACTTCCTGTGTTTGTTACATCTGCTAATAATACTGTTTGACTTCCTTGTTCTGTTAATTGCATATTTTCGAATTTGTAGTTTCCTACTTGTTTTGTTTTGCTTAATTGTTCACTGGTGTTTAATTTTGTTCCGTCTTCTAGCACTTGTACATATTTTTCTGTGTTGTTTTCTTCTGTTTGGTTTTCTCCTTTATTTTTGTTTGAGTTTTTGTTTACTATAAAAGCTATTATTGCTATTACTAGCACTACTAATAATATTAAAATCATTCTTTTTTCATTTTTCTTCATTTTATTTACCTCTTTCTTTTTTTAATTTTAATAATAAAACTATTTTCTTCACTATTTTCATATAATTTATCTCAATACAATCAAATAATTTTAAATTAAACATTTAGCAATTATTAATTATATATTTGTTATATAAGGAATAACAATTGCCATAACTTAAATGTCCTCTATAACTATTTCTTACACCTAAATATTTTTCCTTAGAAATATTATTATTTATATATTCTAAGTTTTTAATTTTCATTTTTTTCTTAAATTTTTTCTTTGTTTTGTTGGTTAGTTTCATATTTATTTCTTTGCCTTTATTATAAAATACAAATCCTAAAAATTCTATTCCTTCTGTGCTGCTGTATATCTTTGTTTTTGCATTTAATGTTAATTTGAATCTTTGTAAATAATTTTTTATTTTTTCTAAACAATCTTTTAAGTAATTTTTATCATAGTGCATACAATAAAAGTCATCCATATATCTTGCATGTGCTTTTATTCCTAATTCATTTTCAATATATTTGTCTAGTTTATCTAAATAAAATGTTGCTACTATTTGTGATACCATATTACCGATACATACACCTTTCCCATTTTGGTATGTTGGCAATTTTTCTATTTCTTGTAAAAGTTCTTTTTTATTTCTATTATTACTGTTGAATATACGTATCTTTTCATTTTCTTTTAATTTTATAATTTTTTCATTTATGTATTTTTGATTTGTTGAGTCTATTATACTATCTATTATTTTTAGTACATTTTTGTCTTTTATTTTTGCTCTAACTAGTTGTTTTATTATTTCATGGTCTAGGTTATAAAAGTATTTTGATATATCCATTTTTAAAACATAAAATTTTTTATATTTGTTTTTAAAATAATTATAGTCTTTTTTGAATAATCGTAATGAATAATGTGTTCCTCTTCCTTTTCTTGTTGCACAGTTTCTGTCTTGTAGTGTTTTATCAAATACATCTATTAAAAAGTATTTAGCAACAAGATGATTTACTATTTTGTCATCTATTTCTTGGCTCATTATTATTCTTGTTTTGGGTTCTTTTACTAAGAAAATATTATATTTTCCAGGTATATAACTTTTGGTAATTAACGTTTCTTTTATTTTTGCAATATTACAACTGTAATAATTTTCAAAATTTTGTATTTTTTTCTTATTTTTTGTATTTGTTCTTATTACATTATCATACATATCCATAATTACATCTATATCACATATTTTGTTATATATATTATTCACTCTTTTCATTTGATTCTATCCAACTTCTTAACATTAATTTTATTTCTAATAAATGTTTAGAAATGCTTTCGTATTTTTTCTTTGATATTATTTGCTCTTTGTAACTTAATTTTAAATAATAATCCAACATCGAAAGTTTTGATAAACATATTATTTGATTTTTTTCTTTTTCATACCCATTGTTTGCGATATAACAAAGTTCTATCATTTCTAGCATTGTATTATCTATGTGTCTTTTAAATTCTAAATATTTGTGCGGATAATTTTCTAAAGATTTTAGTATATATTCATATGTCTTTTTTAGTTTAGTTATTATTAATAATTTATCTTCTTCCATTTGTATATTTTCCTTATATTAAAATAGTTAGCACTCCATATAATATGTGGAGTGCCCCACACAATTATGGTTCTAGTTAACATCACCCTTCAATATTTAAAATATTTACTAACTTCCATTAACATCCATAATAATATTTCATCTTTTTACAGATGAGGGCAATACTTGTTTTCCATATCTTTTCATTACACACTTTTACGTAACGTAATCCTTAGTTTTATAGAAAGCTGGGCGAACCCCGTAGTTGTTGCTGTTGTCGAAGTTGTTGTTGTTCAAGTTGCCATTGTTACCATTCACGTTCCACACGTTGTTAGTGTTGTTCGCAGACCCAAGCCAATAATTCAAAATCATGCAACACGCAATTGGGACTTACATAGTATTACCCTATATTAAAGTTCTTTGAACTATTAATACCTTTTTGTAACAATTTTAATAGTGCTTTGTTTGTGCCTTACGGCACCATAAATTTTGGTACAGTTGCCCAAAATTTATGGGCAGGTGCTATTTCTTCCAGAAATCAGCACCTAGCCAAAAGCTTCTTTCAGTCGCTTTTTAGATTTCAGATTTGTAGATTTCTATAACTGGGCGAACCCCGTAGTTGCTGCTGTCGTCGAAGGTGCCGTAGTCCAAGGTGCCATCGTAACCACGCACGCGCCACACGAGGCCAGTGCTGTGAGCAGAGCCAAGCCAATAGAATTTTGATGCACCATAAGTAACAAATATTATATCTGAATAACTATCTTTTAAATTATAGACTTCTCCATATGTTAGCAATCTTCCACCTATTGCTCCTAAACTTTCGGCATAATTATTTGCTTTATACACTGCACTTCCTTTATCATTTTGTACTGCTAAATATGTATTTAAGTTTAAGTATGGACTATTAGTTGGTAGTGTCTCATCTTTCCAATAATTACTTGTTGAAAACGCACAGTCAGTATTTTTATTTTCCTGTTTTGTTGCAGCAGAATTTAAAACATATTTTGCTAATAACTCATATGTTGTTCCTTTATCTGCTATGACAAAAAAAGGTTCACCTTCATAAGTTACTTCATCTCCTATGGAGTGTTTTGGCACTTTAGCATAAACTTCATCTAATGCTTCTTTTACACTTGTTTGAGTTCCATTTGGTTTTGTATAACTCACATCAGTTGCAGCTAATGCATATGCTGCATATACTCCAACATTAAAGCATAACACTAATATTAGAATTACTATTAAAACTATTAATGTTGTTTTTATTTTTTTGTTATTTTTCATTATTCGTGTCTCCTTTTATATTTTATTTTTTCTAAGAAAGTTTCTTATCATTGATAAGTCTCTCTTAGTTTTATTTATTTTTATTTGTTAAAGAAATAATCTAATGCTGATTTTACATTATCAACCTTCCAGCTTGAATCACTTGGAGTATATGAAATATCTCCTGCTGTTGGATTCTTTGTCTTTGCACTTATTACTGTAGAAGATACTTGGTTTCCTGCTACGTCATATATTACTGCTTTAAAGTAATATGTTGTTCCTACTGCTAGTCCGCTTATTGTTTGTGTTTTTGTTTGAGCAGTTGTTGGACCTTTTGTATTTTCTTTTAATGTTGTTATGTTTGTTGTTGCTCCTAGTGTTGTTGGATTATTTGTTGTTCCATAGTACCATTCTATTTTTCCTAGTCCTGATAGTGTATCTGTTACTCCTATACTTAATGATATGCTATTAGTTGTTTGAGCTGTTGATGTTAACGTTTTACTTACTGTTGGGGCTGTTGTATCTATATTTCCTATTCCTTGACTTGCTGAACCTCCATAGTTTGTTCCATCCCATAGAATTACATATATTGTTCCATTTGTTGTAAATTCTTGTGTGTCTGTTGTTTGCCAGTTCTTTCCATCTTTACTTGTTCGTATTGTATAATTTCCTGCAACTCCATCTTTTAATGTTACTTTTGCTGTTACTTTTCCATTTGTCCATGTATTTGGTGTTGATGTTATTGTTATGTCTGCTGCTGTTAAGTTTGTTACATTTCCTGTCGCTGTTGATTTACTTGCACTTACATTTCCTGCTTCGTCTTTTACCCAAGCATAATATGTTGTTCCTTGTTTATATCCTGTATATGTTTGGTTAAAATCTTTGTTTTTTGTTACTGCTGTAAATTCTGTTGGCTCTGTATTGGTTGTTGTTATTGCATATCCTATTATTCCTGAAGCATTGTCTGTTGCTTTTATTGTTATTGCATTTGATGTTGCTGTTACACTTGATATTACTGGTTTTTCTGTGTCTATGTTTCCTATTGCTTGACTTGCTGAACCTCCGTAATTTGTTCCATCCCATAGAATTACATATATTGTTCCATTTGCTGTAAATTCTTGTGTATCTGTTGTTTGCCAGTTCTTTCCATCTTTGCATGTTCGTATTGTATAATTTCCTGCAACTCCATCTTTTATTTTTACTTTTGCTGTTACTTTTCCATTTGTCCATCCACTTGGTGTTGATGTTATTGTTATGTCTGCTGCTGTTAAGTTTGTTACATTTCCTGTCGCTGTTGATTTACTTGCACTTACATTTCCTGCTTCGTCTTTTACCCAAGCATAATATGTTGTTCCTTGTTTATATCCTGTATATGTTTGGTTAAAATCTTTGTTTTTTGTTACTGCTGTAAATTCTGTTGGCTCTGTATTGGTTGTTGTTATTGCATATCCTATTATTCCTGAAGCATTGTCTGTTGCTTTTATTGTTATTGCATTTGATGTTGCTGTTACATTTGAAATTACTGGTTTTTCTGTATCTATCTTTTCAACTTTTATTGATGCATAATCAGAAAATCTTCCGATTTCATCTTCTAATCTTGCATATACTATTCCATTTTCTGTAAGAACTATTTTATTTGTTGTTGTCCATTTCTCCGCATCTCTACTTAATTGTATTATATATTTACTTTCTTTTTTACTTGCAGTTACTTCCACACTTCCATTTGTCCATGTATTAGGATTAACTGAAAATTCTACGTTAGCATCTTTTATATCTATATCTGGTAAATTTTCTTCTTTTTCATAATAATCTACTGAATTTACTGTTATTATAAAAATATATCCTTCTTTTGTTACTATTTTTGCTTTTTCGTTTGTTACCCTGTCTATGCTTTTTATTCCTTCTATTTTATCTGCTTTTATTTGCTCTATATATTCATCTAAATTTATATCCTGTCCATTTTTTTCAAGCATCGCTTCTGTTTTTGCAAGTGAAAAACGCTCTTTATATTCTGCTTTTTTATTTTCTTCTTTTGCTATTTTTGTTTTGGTTATTAGTCCATGTTCTCCACCTAGTGCCTGTATACTAATTCCTGCCAGTATTATTAATAATATTATTGTTACAACCAACGATACTATTGTTATTCCGCTGTTCTCTTAGTTTTATTTTTTTATTTTTCATTACATATTGTACCTCCCTTTTTACTATCTTTTATATTATTAATTTATTTAATTCTATTAAAGTTAAATATTTTTTTCTATTTTGTAAAGTGTAGTTCTCTCTTTACAACTGCAAGGGTTCTAGGCATTGCTATTTTTTTTCATTTTATTTTTTTCCTTTTCTTCTGTTCTTTGGGTATCTACAAGTAATAGTATAACATATGGTAATTTCACTTTCAATAAAAGTCACCAATGTTATACTATTGTTAAAAAATTGTAATATTGCTGTAACATTATTTTCAATGGTCATACATTACGGTAAAAGTTTATACTGACAAATATTTCTTCAAAAACTTACCAGTATAGCTTTTCTCATTCTTACAAATTTGTTCAGGTGTACCAACAGCTACAACCTGTCCTCCACCATCTCCACCTTCTGGACCTAAATCAATAATATGATCGCAAGTTTTTATTAAATCTAAATTATGTTCAATAACTATAATTGTATTTCCAGTATCAACTAATCTTTGTAAAATATCAACTAATCTATGAACATCAGCAATATGAAGACCAGTTGTTGGCTCATCTAAAATGTATAAAGTTTTTCCTGTTGCTCTTTTTGAAAGTTCTGTTGCAAGTTTAACTCTTTGTGCTTCTCCTCCAGATAAAGTTGTTGATGGTTGTCCTAGTTTAATATAGCCAAGTCCAACATCATATAGTGTTTGTATTTTTTGCTTTATTTTTGGTATTTTATCAAAGAACTCTAGTGATTCTTCAACTGTCATATCTAATACATCTGCAATACTTTTTCCTTTATATTTTACTTCTAGTGTTTCTCTATTATATCTTTTACCTTTACATACTTCACATGGTACATACACATCTGGCAAGAAATGCATTTCTATTTTATGAACTCCATCTCCATTACAGCTTTCGCATCTTCCACCTGCAACATTGAAGCTAAATCTACCTTTTTGGAAACCACGTAATTTTGCTTCATTTGTTCCAGCAAATATGTCTCTTATTAAGTCAAATACACCTGTATATGTTGCAGGATTTGAACGTGGTGTTCTTCCTATTGGTGATTGGTCTATGTTTATTATTTTATCTATGTTTTCTAGTCCTTTTATTTCTTTGCATTTACCAGGTTTTTCTGAAGCTCCATTTAATTCTTTTGCTATTGTTTTATATAATACTTCATTTACAAGAGTGGATTTTCCTGAACCTGAAACTCCTGTAACACAAGTAAATACTCCTAGTGGAAATTTTACACTAATATTTTTTAAGTTATTTTCTGTTGCATTTTTTACTTCTATTACTTTTGACTTTGTAGGTTTTCTTCTTGTTTTTGGAACTTCTATTTTCTTTCTTCCACTTAAATATTGTCCTGTAACAGAGTCTTTAACTAATTTTACTTCTTCTGCTGTTCCTTGTGCCATAACTTTTCCACCATGTACACCAGCACCAGGTCCAATATCTATAATTTGGTCTGCTGCATACATTGTATCTTCATCATGTTCTACTATTAACAAAGTATTTCCTAAGTCTCTTAATTTTTTAAGTGTAGCAATTAATTTATCATTATCTCTTTGATGTAAACCTATACTTGGTTCATCTAAAATATACATAACTCCTGTAAGTCCAGATCCAATTTGTGTTGCTAAACGAATACGTTGAGCTTCTCCTCCTGATAATGTTCCAGCACTTCTAGATAATGTTAAATATTCTAATCCTACATCTATTAAAAATTGAAGTCTTTTATTTATTTCTTTTAAAATCATATCTGCAATCATTGCTTCTTTTGTTGTTAATTCTAAATTACTTAAAAATTCTTTCAAAGCTTTTATTGACATGTCTGTTACTTCATTTATGTTTTTCCCATTAATTTTTATACATAATACTTCTTTTTTCAAACGTGCACCATTACAAGTATAGCAATGAGAATTTGTCATATACATTTCATAAAAACTTCTCATTCCTTGTGATTGTGTTTCACTATGACGTCTATCTAAAGTTGGTAAAACTCCTTCAAATGGTGCTGTAAATTTTCTAACACCTGCTGCTGATGAATATTCAAAGTCTATTTCTTCTTCTCCAGTACCATATAAAATTTTTTCTAAAAACCATCTTGGCAATTTTTTTATTGGAACTCCTTTGATTTCTACCCCATAATGTTTAGCTATGCTTTCAAAATACATTTTAGCCATTGTATCGCCTTTTTTCATAGTACTTGCACCAAAGGCTTTTATTCCATCATATAAAGTTTTATTTTTATCTGGTACTATTAAATCTTCATCCATTTTCATTAGGTAACCTATTCCCATACATGTTGGGCAAGCTCCGTATGGATTGTTAAATGAAAACATTCTTGGTGTTATTTCTGGAAAACTAAAACCACAATCTGGACAAGCATAATTTGAACTATATAGGACTGTTTTGTCTTCTTCTTTTGTTATTATATTAACTTGTACTAAATTTTCAGCGTGTTTTAAAGCTATTTCAACTGATTCTGTAAGTCTACTTCGTATTTCTGGTTTTATTACTAATCTATCGACCACTAATTCGATTTCATGTTTTTTATTTTTATCTAATTTTATTTCATCTGATAAATCATAAATTTCACCATCGACTCTTGCTCTTACAAATCCATCTTTTTGATAGTCTTCTAATTGTTTTACAAATTCACCTTTTCTGCCTCTAACAACTGGAGCTAATATTTGAATTTTTGTACCTTCTTCTAATTCCATAATATTATCAACAATTTGGTCTATTGATTGTTTTTCAATTTTTTTACCGCAATTTGGACAATATGGTACTCCTATATTTGCATATAGCAAACGAATATAGTCATATATTTCTGTTACTGTTCCAACTGTTGAACGTGGATTTTTAGATGTTGTTTTTTGGTCTATTGATATTGCTGGAGATAATCCTTCTATTGTTTCAACATCTGGCTTTTCCATTATTCCTAAAAATTGTCTTGCATATGATGACAAACTTTCTACATATCTTCTTTGTCCTTCGGCATACAAAGTATCAAAAGCTAAAGATGATTTTCCAGAACCTGAAAGTCCTGTTATTACAACCATTTTATCTCTTGGTATTTCTAGATTTATGTTTTTTAAGTTATGTTCCTTTGCTCCTTTTATTATTATTTTATCATTCATTTTTTATTCCCCCTCAAACCAAAATCAACCAACAGGTACGTTGTTTAATTGGTTCGAAAATATTATACTATATTTTTAAGATTAAAACAAGAGTTTGGTAGTAGTTTTTTATTGGTAATTTTTCTTAAAAGGATTTAAAAACCAGCAGAAAAATTTTCTGCTGGTTTCAACCATTTTTATCAACGTCCCCATTGGTTTAAATTATCTTTTGTAGCTTTAAATAATTCATTTAAAGTTTGCCAAACTAATTCTTTAGTCTCATTATCAATACTCTTATATGAAGTCAAAATTGTTCTAGCATTTACAAACCAATTAGCTTTCAATTCTTTCATTGTTTGTGCATCTGTATTACTCAAAATTTCAAATATTACATCTATAACTTGTTCTCTTTTTGTTGGCTCAACTTTTTCAAGCCAACTTGTTATTGTTTTGTCTATAAATACACTGTCATTTGTAAGTTCTTTTGCTGTAACGAATTCTTTACCTAATATTTGCCAGGTATATAGGTCATGTTGCATTATTCCTTTTTGAGTGCTTTCAACTATTGTATATTCTTCTTTGTGGTTCATTAATCTTCCTATTATAGATGATTGTGGAATGTATGTATGTGTTTTTGGCATAATTTCTTGATATTCTACTGTTTTTATAACATCCTCGCAAAAACCTGGTCCATCATTATTATACACATTTATTATTCTATCTTTTACTTCTTGTTTTGCAAAAGCTGACGCATATATTGCAATATTTCCACCTTTAGAATGTCCACCAACTCTAATTTTCTTATTTGGAAATTCTTCTGCTATATTTTCTAGATATTCTTTTGCTGATATTTGAGATGCTATATGGCTTTTAAAACTCATATTAAAATCTTCTTTCCAGCCAACTATTGTGTTGTCTGTTCCTCTAAAAGATACATATATTGTGTCATCTGGCATTAATACAGTAATTGCAGAAAATTGTTTTTCTTGTTCTGTTTCTATTTTATTTACATATTTTGTAGCAAGCATATTTCCAAATCTTTCTGTTTTTCCCATTGCAGGAAAGAATTCTTTATCATCTTTCCATAAAATATGAATTGGGTTTATGTCTGTTTTTTCAAATCTTTCGCTTAGTTCTTTTATTGTTACTACTTCATCTTCTTTTATTATATTATCAAATGGAAAGTAAGAAAAACGTGATAAAATTAAATTATCTATTTCATTAAAGCTTGATTTTTCTAAATTTAAATCCCCTCTCCATTTTAGATAATCAAATACATTTGCCATATAAGTTCCTCTTTTCTTTTTAGATTTCTATTATTTTTTCCCATTTTAACTCATTTTTTCCAAAATGTCCATAATTTGTTGTTTTAGAATATATTGGTTTTTCTAGTTCTAAATATTTTATAATTCCATTTGGAGTTAAGTCAAATTTCTCTTTTATTAATTTTTCTAGTTCTTCTTCAGATTTTGTTCCTGTTCCAAAAGTATTTACACATATTGATAATGGTTCTTCCATTCCTATTGCATATGAAATTTGAATTTCACATTTTTTTGCATAACCATTTGCTACTAAATTTTTCGCAATATGGCGTAACATATAAGCTGCAGAACGGTCTACTTTACTAGCATCTTTTCCAGAAAATGCTCCTCCCCCATGTCTTGCATAACCACCATATGTGTCAACAATTATTTTTCTTCCAGTTAAACCGGTGTCTCCCAAAGGCCCACCTATTACAAATCTTCCAGTTGGATTTATATATATTTTTGTTTTTTCATCTATCATTTTTTGAGGAATTACCTGTTTTATTACTTTTTCTACTATATCTTTTTTTAATTGTTCATCACTTACTGTTTCTAAATGTTGAGTTGAAATTAATATTGTTTCTATTCTTTTTGGTTTGTCATTTTCATATTCTACAGTTACTTGTGTTTTTCCATCAGGTCTTAAATATTCTAATTCTTTTGATTTTCTAACTTCTGTTAATTTTTTTGATAATCTGTGTGCCATTTCAATAGCATATGGCATATAATTTGGCGTTTCGTCACAGGCAAAGCCAAACATTATTCCTTGGTCACCTGCTCCACCAACATCCACTCCCATAGCAATATCTGGGCTTTGTTTTGTTATATTAATATGAACCTTACAAGTTCTATAATCAATATCTGTTTTTTCATTATCAAAGCCAATTTCTTTTATTGTATCTCTTACAACTTTTTCTATATCAACATTTCCTTTTGAAGTTATTTGTCCTGCTATTGTTATTTCATTTTTTGATGCAAAAGTTTCAACAGCAACTCTTGATTTACTATCTTGTTTTAAATATTCATCTAAAATTTTATCAGATATTGTATCACATAACTTATCTGGATGTCCTTCTGTTACACTTTCTGAAGTAAAAAAATATCTTTTCATTTTATTTATTCCTCTTTTCTTTATCATTAATTGTCAAAAAGTTGCCAAAAGGTAATCCTCCTGACAACTTTATTTTGGATGTATATTAAATTAATTATTCTTTAATATAATCTTTTATTTTGCTCATAAATATAATTCTGTCTATTATATCTAGAACTGCATAAATTATAGTTAAAACACCTATTGTTGTGAATAAGATATTTGCATTAACTAGGATTACTATACCAGCAATTATCATTAACATTGAAAATAATAATGCTAATGTCCAATATACTGATTTAACTTCTTTCCAAATAAGTGTTGTTTGAAAATCCATTATTCCAGCTGCTATAATCCATACACCTAAAATAATTCTAAATAATGAAATTATAGAATCAGATGCAAATAACACAATTACTCCAAATACTACAGCTATTAATGCAATTGATAATAGATAGTCTTCTTTTGTTTCTGAAGTAAAATATTCTATTAATTTTAAAACACCCATTGCTATGAATACAATTCCAAATATTATTGAGATTGCAGCAACCATTTCATTTGGTTTAGCTATTAAAAGTGCTCCAAATAATACGAATATTATTGAAATAACTATGTCTGTCCAACTTGATCTTTTTAAAAATTTTTCAAACATAATACTCCCTCTCTTTCTTTAGTATTTTATGGCTATATAATATCACATTAATTAAAAATTGTATACGTTTTTTTGAATTTTTTGTATTTTTTTGTAACAAAAAGAAAAAATAGCACTTTGTGCTATTTATAATTATGCATTTTCAGTTTCTTTTTTTGCTACGATTTGTTTACCATCATAATATCCGCAGTTTCCGCAAACTCTGTGTGGTAATACTGGTTCATTACAATTTGGGCATGTAGCGAATTTTGGTTGTTCTTTTTTCCATGTTGATCTTTTTGAATGTGTTCTTGCTTTTGACCATCTTCTTTTTGGTTGTGCCATTTTAATTCCCCCCTTGCTTAAAGATATATGTTTTATATCTATTTGAAATTTTTACTATTTTTATGTCACTATAAAATTATACAAGTATTTTTTATTTTTGTCAACTATTTTTCTAGCATTTTTTCATTAATTAATTTGATCTATACAGTATTTTTTATATAGTGATTTTATATTTTTCTTTGTTAATGTACTATCTATTCCATTTTTGCATATATTATAAATAATAATAGGAGGTATTTTTATGTGTGGATTTGTTGGCATTGCTGACTTTAAAAATAATATTTCTAATAAAAAAGAGATTTTATTAAATATGAATTCTACTCTTTCTAAAAGAGGACCAGATGAAGATGGTTTTTACATAAATTCTCATATTGCTCTAGCTCATAAGAGACTTATTGTAATTGACCCTGATGGAGGAAAACAACCTATGATTGAAAAATTTTCTTATGGAGAATATGTTATCGTTTATAATGGCCAAATTTATAATACAAAAGAATTAAAAGAAACTTTGACTCTTAATGGTTTTGATTTTAAAGGACATTGTGATACAGAAATTTTATTAAAATCTTATATCTATTATGGAAATGATGTAGTTAAACATTTGAACGGCATTTTTGCTTTTGCAATTTGGAATAGTCGTACTAAAGAATTATTTTTAGCTCGTGATCATTTTGGAGTAAAGCCTTTATTTTACACTATTAATAATAATGCATTAATTTTTGCTTCTGAAATAAAGGCTTTGTTTAAATACCCCGGAGTTGGAAAAGTTTTAGACAATCAAGGAATTTGTGAATTATTTGGAATTGGACCGGCTCATACACCTGGTACAACTATCTTCAAAAACATCTGTGAAATAAAACCTGCCCATTTTGCAGTTTATAATTCTTCTGGTCTGCATATTGAAAGATATTGGAAATTACATTCAAAAAAACATACAGATAGTTTTGGCACAACTTGTTCTAAAGTTGAATACTTATTGCATGATGCTATTACTAGACAACTTGTTTCAGATGTTCCTTTATGTACATTTCTTTCTGGTGGTTTAGATTCTAGTATTATCACAAAATTTGCAGCTGATTATTGTCAAAAAGAAGGATTACCACCTTTAGATACGTATTCGATTGATTATGTAGATAATGATAAAAACTTTGTTAAAAGCGATTTTCAGCCTAATTCTGATAATTATTATATTAATTTGATGAACAAAAACTTGCATACAAATCATCATCAAATTGTAATCGATACTCCAGAACTTGCTGAATATCTTGAAGATGCTATGATTGCACGTGATATGCCTGGTATGGCTGATATTGACTCTTCTCTACTCTTGTTTTGCAAAAATGTAAAAAAGGAAATGACTGTTTCTTTAACTGGTGAATGTGCTGATGAAATTTTTGGAGGATATCCTTGGTTTTTCCGTGAAGATGCTTTGAATAGTGGAACTTTCCCTTGGTCTATTGCTATTGATGAAAGGCAAAAGCTTTTAAATCCTGAAATTGGTAAACAAGTCAATTTGAAAAATTATATTGATTATAGATATAATGAAAGTTTGGCTGAAGTTGAAATTTTAGATACAGATTCAAAAGAAACTGCTGAGAAAAGAAAGATTTCGTATTTGACTTTAAATTGGTTTATGCAGACTCTTCTTGATAGGTCTGATAGAATGGCTATGTATAATGGTTTAGAACTTCGTGTTCCTTTCTGTGATTACCGTTTAGCTCAATATGTTTGGAATATTCCTTGGGAGATTAAGGCTTTGAAAGGCCGTGAGAAAGGATTACTTAGATATATTTGTAAAGATTTTCTTCCTTCTGAAATTGTTGATAGAAAAAAATCTCCTTACCCTAAGACTCACAATCCTACTTATTTGGCTAAGGTTAAGGGTATGCTTAGTGAAATTATGAAAGATAAAGATGCTCCTATTAATAGTTTGCTTAATCGTGAGTATATTTTAGATATTTTAGCTTCTGATGGTTCGGCTTTTTCTAGACCTTGGTTTGGGCAGTTGATGACTGGGCCTCAACTTATGGCTTATTTGTGTCAGGTTAATATGTGGCTTGAGAGGTATGAGCCTAAGATTGAACTATAAAGTTAATAAAGAGGTTCCATTTTGGAACCTCTTTTGGTTTTTTATGTGTTATTTAAATTCTTTGTTTCAATTACTAGCTCATCAAAATCTGAAATATAATTTTGGTCTTGTATAACTCTATATTTCTTGTACTCGTCTAATGCCAACTTATCCGCTATTTCTCTTTTTATTTTTCCATTATCTTTTAAAATATTATATTCATTTATTTTTAAGAATACTTCTAATTTTTCTTTCCATTCTTTCATTGAAATAATTTTTCCTAGTTTCACTTGTCTTTCTGCATAATCAAGGTACATTGATACCAAATTATTTAGTTCCGTAATTTCTTCTTGTGATAGGTAATTTTTTGCTATTGTTACATCTGTTTCAAGTATTTTTCCATCTGGTGCATTTTTCCAAGTTGTTAGTCCCATATTCTCTTTTTTACTATCCACCCTATTATAAATTATTTCAGGAGCTGTCATTCCAGTAATTGCAAAATGTAACTTATTTTGAACATTTTTATAAAATTCCTGTGTTGTTTCGCTAGTTTTATCATAATCAAAACTGCATTCTTTATATATATCTGTTATTTTTTGATACCTTCATTTTGAACTACTCTAATTTTTTGAGTAGTTCGATTTTCATTTAATTCCCCTGTTTTGAAAATGTTTTGTAAATGATATGTAATATTATTTTCTGCTACATTAAATAATTTAGCCATTGATTTTTGAGTTAACCAGAAATCTTCTTCATTATATAAAACTTCTACTGATATATTTTCATTATTTTGACTTTGGTAAATAATTAAATCTTTTAAATTCTCTATATTATTCAACTTTAATCACAACCTTTATTTTAATCTCTAAACTTTTGTTTGTATTTTATATTATATTACGTAACTTGTCAATAGGTTATAACTAGATATTCCAAAATTAATCTGATTTTTTTGTATTATTAACTAACGCTTTATTTTTGTACATCTAATTTTGTTAAACTATTATTTTGTATAGTTAATATTACAACTTCTACATCTTTATTTTTCTTTTGTAACATCTCTAAAATACTATCGTCTATGTAATTATCTATAATTAAAATTTTATTTTTCGCTCTTTTTATAATATCAATTATCAAACTATACGCATCATAAATCTGTCCATTGAAAAATATTTTTTGTTTAAATTCTTTTCTCTCATTTTTTTGCAGTTCGTCAAACACTTTTTCAAATTTTTCTTCATGTTCTGTTAGTGTTTTACTTTGTTCTAATAATTTATATTCTATATTTGTTAGCCTGTCAAAAACTTGTCCATTTGATAGTATAAATTTTCGCATTTCTACAAATGCGTCCATTATATTTATGCTTACTTTAACTGCTATTTCATTTTTTAATAAACCTGAAAGCATTGCTATTCCTTACTCTGTAAATGCATAAGGTGAAAATTTCTTATTTCTAAATTTATTTTCAAATACTTTTGAGGCGGTCGCAATTTGCGACCTCAAGTTATCAATTTCATTTTCTGTCAATTGAAAACAAAATTTTTCTGGAAATCTATTAATATTTCTTCTAACTGTTTCATTTATTCTTTTTGTAGTATATTGATATAGCATCGCAACATCACTATCTAGCATTACCTGTTTTCCTCTAATAGAATAAATTAAATTTTTAATATTATCTGATGAATTTTCCATCAACTCTATTTTATACTTTGTATTATTTTTCTCAACAGCATTTTCCATAATACCACTCCATTCTTAAATCTTGCTTTTGGTTGTATATGTTTACTGATTAATAAATATGTTAGTATTATATATTATATCTTATTTACTGTCAAGTATATATTTATTTCAAAAGAGTTTTATTTTTGCTAATAATTCATCAAAGTAATCTTTTCCAAATTTAGGTCCATTTTTTAGTATTTCACTATTAACAACAAAACTTTTTTATATATTCTTTTAATGTTTTGGTTGCCCATATTCTAAAATCTGTTGCTTCTTTTGAATTTACTCTGTATCCTACAGCTATAATTGCGTCAAGACTATAAAAATTTGTATTATATTTTTTCCATCTGAAGCAGTTACTCTAATTTTTTGAGTAACTGCTTCAAATTTTTATTATAATTATAAAGCCCTACAAACAATGTAGGGCTTGCGAAGGTTAAAATCCTCTTTTAGCTTTTTTCTTTTTTAAGCCGATTGAATTTACTGTCGAATTTTTCCGTTTTTGGTTTTCAACAATAATGCTTTTTTTCGAAGCATAAAAAGCAGGTAACAGAGAACTACTTGGATGACGACGACTTTGTCGATTCATAAATTTTGCCTCCTATAATTTTTTATTCATAATATCATATAATAATTTCAAATTCAAGTAGTTATCCTTCATTATATTTTATAACTTGAATAGCACTTTCTAATGTTTTTGTACAACATAATTTACCATTAACATCTACATATATTAAATCGCTTATTCCAGTTATTTTTCTTGCAATATTTATATCTGTCTCAAGTGCAATAGCTTCTTTAAATTTACAAGAATCTGCTAAGGTTCTAATATCATATCCTTCTCTTTTTGATTTAAAAATTATATATTTTACCTTATCATTATTAATATATTTAACAGCTTTTCGATATGGCATTTCTACATTAAATATTAAATAACATTCCTTACATTCATCTATACTTTCTAAAATAATTTCTATAGCTTCTACTTCTGCAATTGCATGTTTTATATAAACCTCCCAAAATTTATCTGCTAATTTTAAAGCATTAATAAAAGCTGTATTTTCACTTATATTTTCATTCCATTCAGGATTACACAATTTTATAAAATCTGGTACTATTTTATTTTCAAGATAGTCTAATTGCATATTATCTGTTGCATCAATATATTGAATTAATTCTTTATCCATATATTCAAATGTTTTTTCTACATTTTTTACTTTTTTCTTTTTCAAATACTCCCTTCCAAATTTTTCCCATAATAATCCTATCGATGAATAATAAATTCCATTTGATCTTTGTCCGTTTCTGTTTTTTTGATGATGATCAAATTCTCCGCATCCTATATCATAAACCAATTTATCTTCTAAATTCCATCTTTTATCTATAGTAGGTACTCTTGTTAAAACTATCTTATCTTTAATTTTACTAAGAAATATTGTTGAGATAACATCATCTACATGAAATTTACCAGAATGTGTTATACAATTAGCTTTTGCAATTTTTCCGAGTTAATTGAATATTTTTATATTTATTTTTTTCCATTTATATTGTCCTCCAATATTATTATAATAATAAATTTACAATTTTTATCTTTCTTTTAATAATTTATTTGTATAATATTATCGCATTTTGCTAAGTTTTTCAATATATTCTATATCTATTGCAAAACATTTCTTTCCCAAATCTTTAAGAGATGCTCCACAATGAAATTGTTCCTTATTATCATTACTACAAATCTATCATGAAATTTATTTGTATATAAAATTTTTAATGTCGTATACCTTGTTCTGTAAAAACATATGGCATGTACCTTCTACCACCATAGTTTTGTTTTTTTTAACTTGAGGTGACAAATTGACACCTCAAGTTTTGAAATTCATTTTTTTCTAATTGAAAGCAAAATTCTTCTGGAAACCTTTCAATATTTCTTTTCACCACACGATTCACATATTTAGTTTCACACTGATATAGCATAGCCACATCACTGTCTAGTATAACTTGTTTTCCTCTTATAGTATAAATTAAATTTTTAATATTTTCTAATGAGTTATTTACTATTTCTATTTTATCATTTTTAGTATTTTTATCAATAGTATTTTCCATAACATCACTCCACTCATAAAATTCATATTATTGTTTTCGTATACATTTACTTATTAATAAATATATTAACATTATATAATATATATTTTTTTACTGTCAAGTATATTTTAATAAAATATTTTTAAAATATTAGAACATAAAAAATTAAGAGGTCACAAGCATGACCTCAAACCCTTTATATAAATTATTTATTTTTATCTTTAAAAAATTTATTAAATAATCCTTTTGAATTTTTATTCTTTTGAGAAGTACTTTCTTTTTTATTTAGTAATGGCTTCTCATGTTTTATTTTTTCTTCTACTTTTTTACTATCTTCATCGTCATACTCATTATCATCATCAATGTATTTTTCTTCGTCATCTTCCGTTTCTTCTTCATCATCTTCGTCATAATCAAAATCATATATATCTTCATAATCTTCGTCTAAATCATCATCAATTTCGTCATTTTCATCTTTATCGTTTTCTTCTTCCATGTCGTCATCACCATCATAATCATAGTCTTCTTCGTCGTCATATTCGTCATAGGTGTCTTCCTCTTCGTCATCTTCTTCATATTCCTCATCGTCATCATCATCGAAATATTCTTCTTCATCATCTTCTAACTCATCTTCATCTTCTTCTGGGAAATCATATGAAAGTAAATCTTCATCGCTTTCATTAGTATCTTCGCTTGAATTATAATTTGCTTGTTCTTCTGGTTCTTCTTCTATTTCATCTTCAAATTCTTCTAATTGATACTCTGATAAATCCTTTCCAAATTTAGTTGTTATTTCATTTTGGAAGACTTCATAGATATTTTTAATTCCATCAATTCTCCAATAATTTGAATTAATAATTGTTCCTGCTTTTAATTTTATATTGTTAATTGCTTCTTCAAAATTTTTCTCTTTTTCTTCAATGTTTTTTAAATATTCTTTATTGTATAACTCGTTGTAAGCTTTTTTTGTTGATTTTCCAGCAATTTCTCTTAATACTAATTGATATAGATTCTCAAATTGTTCTATATCTAATTCAAATTTTTCACAAGCTTCTGCCATCATTACTTTATGAGCTTTTAAGCCATTTATTGCTGTCATTCTTTCATTATCTAAGAAACTAACAATATATTCTTTTTCTGCTTTTAAAAATTCTAGTTTTACTGAAACATCTCTTAGTGTTTTTTGGTATTTATCTAATTTAATATCTTCATTTTCAATTTCATTTAGTAATCTTTTTGTTTTATCATACACTAAAATATATGATTCCGCTTCTTTTTGTGCTATTTTTGTTCTTGCATTTACTGATTTTTCTACTACGTCTTCATTGAATTTTACTTTTTCATCTTTACCATTGCTTATCATTATTTCTGCAATCTCTTTTTTTATGTCATCTAATGTTTCTGCTGATGCAAATTGCTTTAATTCTTTTATTTTGTTAACATCTATTTCTTGTAATTCTTTTTTTAATTCTTCAATCAACTGAATATGAGTGCCTTCTTCTATTCTTCTTGCTTTTGAACATTTATTTCTTTCTTTTTGTCTTTCATTAAATTCATTTAAATTTTCTGTAAATCCATTTTTTAATTCTTCCAAACGTTCATTATTACTTAAAATTGTTTGTCCTATTTTTTCTAACTTTTTTTCTAGAAGGGCTGGATCTTCATCTAAGTCATCAAACAATTTATTTCTATCTTCTTCAAGTTTTATGTTTGATTTATATAGTTTTTTTTGTTCTTGTTGTATATTTCTAATTTCATTTGCTATTTGGTCAAACTGTTCTATTTGTTTTTCTTCTTCTTCAATTATTTCTTGATATTTGCATGTTTCTTCTATTATGTTTTTATAACTATTATATAAATTCTTTAAATTGTTTTTTTCATTAAATCCAAATATTTTGTTGAAATATTTTTCTAATACTATTGCACTTCTTTCATACATTTCCTAGTCCTCCTCTTATTTTATATTGATATTTTATCACTTATGGTGTCAAATATCAATAACAATAGGAAAAAAGAATGAATTAAGAGTCTTGTTTAGTATATGTAAGTGTTACACAGTTGACAGGAATGGTATCTCCTGTTGACAAATAAACTTTAAGCATATCACCTTTTACATTTGTCACTAAGAAATTATATACCTCATTATTTTATAAAAAAATTCCTATGCTGAAATTTTCATTATAGGAACTTTTTATTTTTTCACAATTCTTTCCGGAACACCAACCACTGTTACATTATTTGGTATATCATGTAAAACAACAGCATTTGCCCCAATCTTAACATTATTACCTATCTTTATTGGTCCTAATACCTTTGCTCCAGAACCTACCATCACATTATTGCCTATGTCTGGATGCCTTTTGTATTTATCTTTGCCTGTACCTCCTAAGGTACTATTATGATATATTGTACAATCATCTCCTATTGTAGCAGTTTCTCCTATTACTACTCCCATACCATGATCTATTAACAATCTTTTTCCAATTTTCGCTCCTGGATGAATTTCAATTCCAGTTAAGTGTCTTGCTATTTGTGAAATTAATCTTGCTATAAAATAAAGTCTCTTTGTATAGAAAAAATGTGCTATTCTATGGAAAAATATCGCGTGAAATCCTGGGTAAAGAATTATTGCTTCTAATACATTTCTACAAGCAGGGTCTTTTTCTTTTATATTTTTAGCATCTTCATATAATTGTTTTAAACAATTTTTCATGAGCATCACCTATTTTATTATATGCTTTATTTTATATTATTGTTTTTTATTTTCCCAAAAACATTTGAACATAGACCTTACCATATTTTGAACTTTTTACAACTCCTATTCCGGTGTAGTTAAATGAACTGTTTAATATGTTTGCTTTATGTCCTGATGAATTCATCCAAGCTGTAACGGCTGAACTGTTGCTTGAATTTCCTGCTATGTTTTCTCCTGCTGTTTTATATGATATTTTAAAGCTGTTTAGCATTTGAAATGGTGAACCATATGTTGGTGAATTATGTGAAAAATAGTTGTTGTCTACCATATCTTGTGCTTTTATTCTTGCTACTCTTAATGTTTCTGTATCTAATTTTAATGCTGATAATCCATTTTGGGTTCTTTGGTTATTTATTAAATCAAATACTTCTTTTTCATCAGTGGTCATTGCTGTAGTAGTGCTGTTTGAATTACTACTGGAATTGTTATTTGAGCTATTGTTTGAATTACTAGAATTTGGGTATATTGCTTTTACGTATTTTTTATTAACTGCTCCAACGTAATCTCCTTCTACTTGTACTATATACCAATCTCCAACTCCTGCAAAAACTCGTATATATTCATTTTTCTTTACTGTTGCTACTATTCCATAGTTAGTTCCTGGACCGCTTCTTACATTTAATGTAGTTGCTGTTACTAGTCCAGTTGAAAAATCTACTTTATAATAATGTTGCATACCAAAAGAATTTGTGAATATACAAATTATCATAGTAAATAATAGTATTGCACTTGCCTTAAAAATTGTCTTCTTTCTTATCGAAATAATTTTCATACAAAATATCTCCTTCTATTTTATTTACTATTATTTATACGATATTCTTGTCTAATATTACCATTTTCTTACATTTTCTATATGAACAAATCTTATTTTTGAGTAATTGTATTCAGCTTACATTATATGAGATTTAGGTATATTTGCTAATATAAAAAATACTAGGTCTTTCCTAGTATTCTTCTATCTTTATCTGTAATTTTTCTTCTATTCCATAAATTTTTTCTACTTCTAATTTTGTTATTTGAGTATCATCTTTAAATGCAAATTTATTCATTGCATCTAAAACTATTTTTACTATATTATCTATATCAGGTTTTTTGGTTGGACTTATTATATTGTTCAACATATTTTCTTTGTCACTCTTTTTTGTACTTTTAGGAACTTCAAAATATGCTGTAATAGTTACTTTTGCTCTTCCAACAATTTCTTTAAAACGTGGGTATTTTAATAAAAAATATTGTTCTACTAAAGTTTCGTAGTCTTTTGTTTTTGTTGGTGTATATACTATTCCAGTATATGAGTTTACCCTTGGTCTTCCTTTTCCTGTTATCTTGCCTGGTACTTCGAATTCGTATGTCATTGTTTTCTCCTTTTTCTTGTGTTATTTTATAATTTGTTTCATTCTTCCATATACCAAATTAACCCATGTGCTTGAAGCGGGACAGAATTTTGTTTTTACTGCTGATAATGTTTTTCCATAGTAGAAAACTCCACCTTTGGTTAGATATTTATTATGTAATGTTTTTGCCGCTACTTCTAATCCTTCTTCGACAGAATTATATTTTATTAAATTTCCTTTTGACATTAAACTTATGTAATTATGTGTTCTACGATGGTTATCTGCTATGTTCCATCCAGATTCTGCTGATATTAGACCACAGAAAAATATTTCATTTAATTCATATTGTTGGCATAAGTCATATATTAAGTCAGAATTATTATAGAAGAATTTACTTGTGTCTTGCTTTACTCCTGATATTACTGTTTTAAAATCTTCTTTTGATAGATTTGTACTTACTGTTAAGTCCATATCTTTTGATATTTTTACATCTTTTATTTGTGTATATATTTTTTCTGGTTCAACATTTTCTGGTTCTTGATTTTGTTCTTGGTTAGTTGCCTCAATTTGTTCTGTTTGATTATTTTCTGTTTGTGTTTCTGTACTCTGTCTATCATTCATACTTTTTCTTGATGAAACCTCTTGAGTTTCTACTTTAGCTATTTCTACTTCTTCATTAGTTTGTACTTCTTCTGTTTCATCTTGTTCAGCTCCTACACTTTCAATATATTTAGTCTGAGCTGCATTATATATAAAAAATATTGTACTAAATATTATTCCTATTGCTGTTATATACAATATTATGTTTATATTCATTTTTTCGTTGTTCTTCATTTTTTCCTCACATTATTTCTTAATAAATTTAGATACGAAAAAGCCTTCCATATCTTTTGATGGTAATATTCTTATTGATTTTTTTATATCTTTTTCTAGTCCATCATTAATTCCTGGCATTGCATTTTTTATATTTATATCTATATCAACCATTTTTAAGTTGAAATTTTTTAATGCCCAGTCCAAAATATATTCATTTTCTTCTTTATTTAACGTACAAGTTGAATATACTAGTATTCCATTTGGTTTCAAGGCTTCATAAGCACTTTGAAATAGTTTTTTCTGCATTTTTGTCAATTCATTAACTTTTTTAGGTGACCAAACTCTGTAACTTTGCACATCATATGCTGTAAATCTACCTTCCCCACTACATGGTGTATCTAATAAAACTCTATCAAATTGTTCTTTGTATTGTGAACCTATTTTTTCTCCACGTCCATTTACAACCTCTACTATATCAGCACCTTGCATTTTTACATTATATTTTAATTTTTCGCATCTCATCTTGTCCAACTCATTTGCTAAAACATACCCTTTTCCATTCATTAATGCTACTATTTGAGTTGTTTTACTTCCTGGTGCTGCTGTTAAATCTAATATATTTTCATTTTCTTTTGGAGCTAAAACAAGTGGTGGTACCATACTTGGTAAGCTTTGTATATAAATATAACCTTTCTGATAAATGTCTAATTTTTGTATATCTTTTTCATTTGCATTTTTTATTACAAATGCATCCGGGTACCATAATACTCTTTCAAATTTTATATTTTGTTCTTTAAAATATCTCATTAATTCTTGAGCATTATATTTTAACGTATTTACTCTTAAAGTTGTATATCTTTTTTCAATAATACCTTTCAAAATATTGTCTACCATTCCTGGTGTAAACATTTCGTATAGATTTTCCATAAATTCTTTTGGTAGTCTATTTTTTATTTCTGTTATTGATACTGGCATAACATTTCCTTTCTTTTTGCCTCTTTGCGTATTTTTATTACTTCATATACACAGTAAAATGGTAATGTCATTTGTCCTACTGACATTACTAGTGTAAATAATCTTCCTGTATATTTATATATTATTTCTATTGGTGTTCCTGGGAAATTTTTTGATATAAACATTAAGTTACTATCAAATATGTTATTTACTATAAATGCTAATATACATACACATCCAACTAAACTTGCATAATATTTAATATCATTTTTTTCTATTTCTATGTACTGTGTTAAGTTTATAAGTAATCCTAAATATACCATTACTCCATGAAATATATAACTATGAATACTTACTAAATGGAACATTGGATATGATGGTAATGATGTGGTTGGAAGTATCATAAATACTAATCCTCCTATTATTCCACCTGTTGCCAAAAAGACATTTCCTGTTCTTTCTAGTTTGTTTTTTCCAAATGAGCTTAGTAGTCCTGCATATAATAATAAACTACAATAATATAGTGGTACATAGTTATTTACGTTTCTTATATCTCCAGTACATAATTTGAAGGTTATTATTATTGCTTCAAATATCCACATTGTTATTGTACATTTTTTTATTATATTTTTTATTTCGTTTTTGCTTTTTGTTACTGTGTTTTTTAGTGCCATTGTTATACATATTGCTGTTAGGATTATTAGTTTTAAATGTCCTAATGTAAATATGCCACATGGTTCGTATTCTCCTGGTTTTGAAAAGAACATTTTTTTCTTCCTTTCTTGTTTTTTGTTATTTTATCATACTTGGTGTTTTTTTACAAGTATTAAAAAAATTGAAGCAAATTAGGATTTCCCAACTTGTTTCAATTTTTCTTTTATTTCCTCTGCAGTAGGCATTTTCAAAATATCTTCTGCAAGTTTTTTACATTCAGAATATTTCAAATCCAATATCAGCTTTCTAGCTTTTAATACTTTATTAGCATTCATAGAAAACTCATCCAATCCAAGTCCTATAAGTAATGGAATATACAGTAACTCTCCAGCTGATTCGCCACACATTCCACACTTAATTTTATTCTTATGAGCGCCATTTATTGCTGATTTGATTAGCCTTATAACTGCAGGATTATACATTGTATATAAATTAGCAATTTTTTCATTTCCACGTTCTACTGCAACTGTATACTGAATTAAATCATTTGTTCCAATGCTAAAGAAATCACACTCTTTTCCAAATTCTTCTGCCATTATTGCAGTTGATGGTATTTCTACCATTATTCCTATTTTAATATCTTTTTTAAATGCAATATTTTGTTTTTCTAATTCTTTTTTTACATCATCTATTATGTCTTTTGCTTCTCTTAGTTCTTCTACCGAAGATATCATTGGTAACATTATTGATAAATTTCCAAATGCACTTGCTCTTAAGATTGCTCTTATTTGTGTTTTGAATAGTGCTATGTTATCTAAACAAATTCTAATTGCTCTATAACCCAAAAATGGATTTTGTTCTTTGGGTAGTTCCATATATTTTAAATCTTTGTCTCCTCCAATATCTAGTGTTCTTATTACTACTTTTTTGTTTTGTAACTTTTGTGCAATCTTTTTATATGCCATAAATTGTTGTTCTTCTGTTGGAAAGTTTTCTGAATTCATATATAGAAATTCACTTCTAAATAATCCAACTCCTTCTGCTGTGTTAGAAATCACTAATTCTGTATCTTCTGGTACTCCAATGTTTGATAGCAATTCTACTTTGTGTCCATCTATTGTTTTTGTTTCTTTATTCTTGTATTTTTCAAGTTCTTCTTTTTCTTGTTTTAGTTTTTCTTTTAGTTCTCCAAGTTCAACACATTCTTCTTCTGTTGGGTTTACAAAAATCTCTCCTGTTGTTCCATTTATTGCTATAAAGTCTTTTTCTCTTAATACTTGTATTGCATGTTTTATTCCTACTATTGCAGGAATTTCATGGGTTCTTGCCATTATTGATACATGTGAATTTGTTCCTCCAAGTTCTGTTACTATGCCTGCAATATTATTTAAATCTAATTTTGCAGTATCTGAAGTAGTCATTTCTTTCGCTACTATTATGGTATTACGTGGTAAATGAGAAAAGTCTATTACTTCTTTATTTAATAATTTTGCAATGATTTTTTTCTTCATGTCTAATATATCTGAACTTCTTGATGCTAAATAGGTATCATCCATATTTTCAAATATTTGTGTTATTGAATTAAAACCTACTTCTGTAGCATATGCTGAATTATATTTTTCTTCTTTGATTATTTTTAAGGTTTGTTCTGTTAGTGTTTCATCTTTTAAAATCATTAAATACGCTTGCATTATGTCTTTTTCTGTTCCTGAAGATTTTTTTATTATTTCCTCTGTGTCTTTTATTACTGAATTTAAGGCTTCATTGAATTTTTCTGTTTCTTCTTCTACATTGTCTATCTTAGATTTTTCTACTTTTAAATCTTCTGGTTTTAGTAATACAACTTTACCAAAGCCTATTCCATTAGAAACTCCTTTTCCTTTTAACACTTTTCTCATCTCCTTTTTATTCTCCAAAATTATTTTCAAATGCTTCTTTAATTTCTTTTAATGCTTGATTTTCATTTTCTCCATCACAAGTTATTTCTATTTCTGTATTTTCTTTTATTCCTGCTGACATTATTGAAAGGGGAGATTTTGCATTGATTTTTTTGTCATTTACTATTAGATTTATTTCACAGTTATATTTCATTGCAATCTTAGCAAGTTCACTTGCTGGTCTTGCATGAAGCCCTGTTTCATTGTTTAGTGTCACTTTTTCTTTTACCATAGATTTTTTCTTCCTTTCTTTTGCCTAATTTTCCCATACATTCTTTTTAAGTCCAACTAGTATTCCTGCTGATACTATAGAGCCTATTGCTAAGGCTAATAAATACCCCCATGGATTTCCAATTAATGGTACTACAAATATTCCTCCATGTGGTGCCATTAGTGTACAATTAAAGGCCATTGATAATGCTCCTGAAACTGCTGAGCCAACAACACACGCTGGTATTACACGTATTGGGTCTGCTGAAGCAAATGGTATTGCACCTTCTGATATAAATGATAAGCCCATTACGTAATTTAATAGTCCTGCCTGTCTTTCTTTTTTTGGTATTTTTTTAGGGAAAAATGTTGCTAATATTGCTATTGCAAGTGGTGCAACCATTCCACCTATCATAACTGCTGCCATAATTTCATAATGTCCTTCTGCTAACATTCCTGTTCCAAAAGTATATGCTGCTTTATTTACTGGTCCTCCTAAATCAACTGACATCATTCCAGCAAGTATTGCTCCTAGTATTATTTTATTTGTTCCACTCATTGCTGATAAGAAATTGTTTAGTCCTGTATTTATTGCTGATACGAATGGATTTATTAATAACATTATAATTCCTATTAAAAGTATTCCAGCAACTGGGTAAATTAATATTGTTCTAATTCCTTCTAAGCTTTTAGGCATAAATGAAAATACTTTTTTCAAAAATAATATTACAAATCCACCTAAGAATCCTGCTATTAATGCTCCTAAAAATCCTGAACTTACTAATACCTCTTCTGGATTACTAAGTGAGGTAAAGGTTGTTCCAGCTTTTGCAATAGCTCCTCCAACAAACCCTACTACAAGTCCTGGTCTATCTCCTATACTCATTGCAATATAACCTGTAAGAATTAATAACATAAAATCAAATGCCATTCCACCAATAGTTTTAAAGAAACTTGCTACTGGTGTATTCATTCCAAAGTTTGATGGATCTATTGAGTAATCATCCAATAAAAATGCTATTGCTATTAAAATTCCTCCACCTACTACAAATGGTAACATATGTGTTACACCATTCATTAAGTGTTTATATATATTTCCACCAAAGTTTCCTTTTTCTTCGAATTCGTTTTCTTCATTTCCTTTATGATGGTATATTGGAATTTCTGAATTTTCATTTATTGCTTTTTCTATTAATTCTTTTGGTTTATGAATTCCATCTGACACTCTTGCTTTTATTATTTTTTTACCATCAAATCTTGATAAATCTATATTTATATCTGCTGCTATTATAATTGCTTTTGCTTTTTTTATTTCTTCATCTGTTAATATATTTTTTGCCCCAGATTGTCCTTGTGTTTCTACTTTTATTGGATGTCCAAGTTCGTTTCCCATTTGTTCTAAGCTTTCTGCTGCCATATACGTATGTGCTATTCCTGTTGGACAACCTGTAATTCCAAGAAGTTCATAAGTTTGTTTATTTCCATTTTCTTCTTTTTGTTTATCATCTTCTATTTTTTCTTTTTCTGCTTCATTTATTATTTCTATGAATTCTTCTTTTGTTTTTGCATTTATTAGTTTTTTTCTAAAGTTTTCATCCATTAATAAAGTTGATAATCTACTTAATACTTCTAGGTGTATATTTTCTTTGGTATCTGGTGCTGCTATTAAGAATAATAGTTTTACTGGTTTTCCATCTAAGGATTCAAAGTCTGCTCCTTCTGGTATTACCATTGCAGATACTCCAGGTGCTGTTATACATTCTCCTTTACCATGTGGAATTGCTATTTCTTCTCCAATTCCAGTTGAACTTTGTTTTTCTCTTTGTGTTACGAGTTCTAAGTATTTTTGTTCATCTTTAATGTTACCGTTTTTTGTCATTAATTTTACTGCTTTTTCTATGAGTTCTTCTTTGTTTTTTGCTTTTACATTTAAATCTATAGAAGCGGTACTTATTAAATCTGTAATTTTCATAATTTAACTCCTCTCTATTTTAATAATTCGTATATTTCTTCTTTGGTTGCTAAAAATTCCGAATTTACAGTTGCTGCTCCTGCTGCCATTCCCATTCTAAAAGCTTTATCGTGATTTTTAAATAATTCATACCCAGCAATAAAACCTGCCACCATTGAGTCTCCTGCTCCTACTGTATTTATTATTTTTGAATTTGGATTTCTTAAAGCATCCATCTTATAGGTATAACCATTTTCATCTATATAAACTGCTCCTTGACCTCCCATAGAAACTATTACATTTTTTGCTCCTTTTTCTTGTAAAAGTTCTGCATATTGTAATGCTTGTTCTTTGTCCATAATTTTTGTATTAAAGATTTCTTCTAATTCTTCTTTATTTGGTTTTATTAAAAATGGCTTATATTTTAAAGTGTTTAAAAGCAAGTCTTTTGTTGCATCTACTATAATTTTTATTTCTTTTTCTTTTAGTTTTTCACAAATTTCCTCATATATGTTATTTTCAATTCCTTTTGAAACACTTCCCGATAAAACCAATATATCTCCATTTTTTATTTTTTCTAATTTTTGAAATAAAATTTCTACATTATCTTTATCTATTATTGGTCCTGTACAATTAATAGCTGTTTCTTCTGTATTAGAATTTTTTGCTATTTTTACATTAATTCTTGAATTTGAGTTTTGCAATTTTACAAAGTCTGTTTTTATATTGTATTTTTCTATTTCTTCTTTAATTTTACTTCCTGTAAAACCTGCAATAAATCCTAAAGTTGTTGTTTCTATGCCTAAAGAATTTAAAACAATTGAAACATTAATCCCTTTACCTCCTGGTAATATAATTTCTTGATTGCTTCTATTAATTTTTCCAATTTCAAAGTTTTCTATTTTTATTATATAATCCAAGGCAGGATTAAAAGTTACTGTATATACCATTTCTTTTTCTCCTCTTTTGAAAAAGTTTAAATTTTATCTCTTTTTAAATATTTCCAAATTTATAATAAATATTCATTTCTTATAGTTCAAATATTTTTTCTAAGGCTTCTGCAACCCCTTCGTTATTGTTTGTTGTTGTAATAATATCTGCTCTTTCATATAATTCTTTTACTGCATTTTTCATTGCTATTTTATAGCCTACTGTTTCAAACATTTCTATATCATTTGTTCCATCTCCAATTGCTATTGTTTGTGATAAATCTATTTTTAAATATTTGCTTAGATTTCTTATTGCATCTCCTTTTGTTGTATTTGGCGCCATTATATCTGTTATATATGGATTACTGATATAACCATTTTTTACTTTTCTTTGTTTTTGAGTTAATCCCATTATATCTACTGGAGTCATTGTTATATCAAATTTGTCTATTAATTCTTTTCTAATGTTTTCTAACTTTTCTTTTTCTTCATCTACAATGCTAAATTTTATTATTGGTCTTTCTATTTTGTCTATATATTCTTCTAAGCTTTCTGTTTCTATTATTTCTGGTCTATATTCTGGAATTAGCCCATATTTTTGTGTATCTATTATTATATTTCCTGATACGGTGATTGTGGTGTATAGATTGTTTTTTCTTATTATTTTTAGTATTTCTAATACTTTTTGTTTTTCAAGATTTTTTATAAAGAAGTCTTCATCTTTTTCAATATTTCTTGTTATTGCACCATTTGAGCCTATTAAATATGGCATTGCATCACATTGAATACTGTATTTTTCTATACTTCCATATGGTCTTCCTGATGTTAATACTGTTATTATTCCCTTTTCTTTAAGTTTTTTTATTGTGTTTATTGTTCTTTGTGATACTTGTTTTTCATCATTTACTAATGTTCCGTCTATGTCGATAAATATAATTTTATATTTTTGTTTTTCCATTTTTTTGCCTCCTATTTTTGTTATTTTGTATTTGTTTTTGTTTTTTTATACTGAATAACTTGAAAAAAGCTAGAAATTCATTTTGAATTTCTAGCTTTCTATTTAGTTATTTTAAATTTATAATTAATGGATCCATTTCATATTGTATTTCTCCACTAGTATCTTCTTTTCCATCCACTGGATTATGTATAGTTTCTACTGGTACAATTTTTATATATTCAGAAGTTGTATTTTCTATTAATAAATATTCTATTGTTTCCCAAGTTGCATTATTATAGGTTTTATTTGGAATATCATGTCTGTCATAATCTTCTCTTGTTCCATCACTATATATTAATGTGTTTTTGTTTGTTAAAGATAAACAACTTAATTCTTTTCCATTAGCATCATATACCTTATACTTTCTGGTTATTGGTAAATGTTCTATTTCCGGATTTGAATATCTATTACCATATGCATTTGATGACTGTTGTGATGCAGTATGTTTTACTTTTACTACTGTTTGAACTGGTGATGCAACAACCTTCTCAACCTTTTGAGTAATGTTTCTAAATTGTGATTTTATATCTGGATCATTTATAATTTTGCTATCTTTTAATATATCATTTTTAGAAACTTTTACTTCAAATTCTCCTGGCAAATCTATACTGATAATTTCTGGTATTTTCATTGTTTCTGACTCACTTTTCATTAGCATTGCACTCATATTTCTAAACCACGTATCACTTATCTTTTGATTTGTTTCTTCAATTCCATTTTCTGTTAATAACCTTACTTTCCAATCTGCCATATTTACAATTTTATTATCTTTCAAAGTTATTTTAAAATCGTTTTTATTGTTTAATATATCATCTGTAATCAAGTAAAAATTGTAAATTTTATATTCATATTTGTTTATTTTTTCTATCTTTTGCATACTTGAAACAGAATAAGGAGTATCATCTATATATACATTTGCATACCAATCTGTATTAGGATTAAATTTATCATAATTATATGTTCCTCCCTTTTGATTATTATTTAGTGTAAGTGCAATTGTAAATAAAGTATTTTTTCGTTCTTCAATTCTTTCTTCTATATCTCCGGATTCATCCTTGTTTTTTTCCATTAGTTGTAAAAATTCATCTGTAATAACACTTTCATCTATTTTTAATTTTTTGTAGTCTTCCTCACTAAGTTTTACATCAAATTCTAATATTGTTAGTCCTTCATTGCATAAAGTAGATACTAATTCTACACTTGTATTTTCAAATGCTAATACTTGATTTTCTACTGGTTGTTTATATTCTACATATTGTTCTGAAAATTTTAATCCAAGCCAATCTAAAGCTGGTACCCCTTCTATTTTTCCACCTGTTACTGCATATACACTAAAAGTTCCAACTAAAGTGCTTAAAATTGAGATTATAATAACAATCGCTTTTTTTATATAACTTTTTATACTTGAATGCTTATTTTGATACAAGGCTTTTTTTAAAGTTCTTTCATATGTATATGGTTCTTCTATCTTTTTAGATAACGCTCTATTAATTTTTTTATCTAACTCATCCATATTAATTATTTCCTTTCAAAAATTTATTTTTAATTTTTTCTTTACTTCTTTTTAGTCTTGTTTTTATTGTGTTTTCATTGATTTTTAGTATTTTTGATATCTCTTTTATTGAATAATCTTCTAAATAAAATAAGGTTAAAGTAATTCTTTCATCATATTTTAAGTCTTTTAAAATCATATAAAAATCCATATTGTCTAGTTCTTCATAATTTTCACTATGTGAATAAGTATTATCTAATTCTAAGTTCTCAAAAGAAAGATTTCTATTTTTGTTTTTGTTATAAATTCGATTACACTTGTTCACTAATATTTTTATAACCCATTTTTTATAAGATTGTTCTTTTTTCAATTTTTTTATATTTTTAAAAGCATCTATCATTGTTTCTTGAACTGCATCTTCTATGTCATCTTCACATGATAAACGACATCTTGCTATTTTATATAAATCATGCCTTATTTCATAAATTAATTCTGTAAATGCTTCTTTACTGCCCTTTTGGGCTTTTTTTACTAATTCTTCCATAATTTCCTCCGAATATATGTGCATATCTTACATTTATAAGAGTATTTGTTATATAAAAAAAGTTTCATTTTTATTAAATTTTTTTATAATTATAACCACTCATTTTCACGAGTGGTTATAATCTATTTTTTATATTTTTGTATTTAATGTTTGTTTACTCAGTTCTTATGCATCACTGACATTCCATTTTGGTGGATACATATATTCTATTTTATCAGTTTTTGCAACATATTTCTTTTTGATTTTTGTACGATTTGATTTTAATTCTGGTACCGCTTGTCTACAGTATTTATCTAGTTCACAAAATATATTTTGACAATCTATTAATTGTAAAGGTCTATTACCTATTGGTTTAAAATCTAAACCCAATCTTTTAAATTCCTTTTCTTGATTTTTACACATATATTTTATAATCTCTTCTTTTGATAACCCACCTGTGCTTATAAAACATTTTTTTATTCCTCTTTCTGACCCAGGTCCTGCTACCGTAAATTCCATTTCACTAAAATCTACAACATTACTATAATTTATATCTGTAATTAATTGATATGCCATAAAATTTCCAATAAGAGGATATGATTTTATTATACTAAATGCTTCTTCCATATTTTTACTGTTAATTATTTTTGTATCAATATGGTCTTTTAAAAACATTTTTTCCAATAAGGCTAAATGATTTTCATGTTTTCTATCATAACCAAATGCTTTATTTGCACAACTTATATATGCGTCATTATAAATTTTTTGTCCATTATTTATTGCTTTTTCTAGTATTTGTGAATATTTATTAAAATAAAAACTTGATAAAGTTATATCTCCTATTTCATTTTCTAATAATTCCCATGTTGATTCTTTATTAAATAATTTAAATAATATTATTCTAAAAATCATATCTGCATCTGTATATTTTTTACCATTATAAATCACATTTTTTAATAAGTATTGGCTTACTCTATCATTTACTCTATAGCTATTGCAAAACTTAAATTCTTGCAAAATTTCATCTTTTGTCCATGGTGCTGGTTCTCCATTTTTCTTTTTTAGAAAAATATTTTGCCTTTCACATGCAAAATACCAATATAGATTGTATATTTTTTCTCTTTTTATTATTTTTTCTTCCAATTTTTTATCTCCTTATTTTATAAGTACTTACATTTTATCATATATAATATTTTTTTCAACTTTTTTAGGCGAAAAATAAGACCAAAATAATTCATAATATTTTGGTCTTATTTTTGGTTTAATCATATTAAATTAAATTGCTTTTAATATGGTTTCAAAAGCTTTCTTTCTTGGTCCTATGTTATCTTTTTCTTCTGGACTAAGTTCAGAAAGTGTTTTGTCATAACCTTTTGCTTTGAAATATTGGTCAAATCCAAATTCTCTTTGACCTGCTTTCTGGCACATATCTCCATCTAATTTTTCTTCTACATATATAGTTCTTTCATTATCTATAAAAGCCATTGCAGTAACCCAATGTGCAGTAGTATCTTTATTTTCACTCTCTGCCATAAGGTCTAAAATTATAGGATATAGTTCACTTGGCTTGTCTACGTTTACATTTGAACCTGGACAAAGTTTTTCTAGGCAACGTTTGGTGTAAACACCTGGATAACCTTCTAAGGCATCTATTTCAATTCCAGAATCTTCAGCAATTACTGGCATTTTTAATTTTTCTGCCCAATATTTTGCTTTTATTGTTGCATTTTCCAAAAATGTTTTTCCTGTTTCCTCTGCTTGAAGTAGATTTGTTGCTTCTGGTATGTCTTTTAAGCAAAGTATTTTTATATTATCTGGTGCCATCCTTTGCATTTCTTCTGCTTTTTTTTGGTTACAACTTGCGAAAACTATTTGTTTCATTTTTTCCTCCTTAAATTTTCTTGGAGGTTTAAAACCTCCAAGTTTTGTACTTTTTGGTTTTTAAAACTAAATACATTTCATATTATAGCATTTTTTTATGTCAAGTTCAAGAGTATATAGTATTTTTATAATGAGTCAAAACTTTTTATTATCTACCATCATATTTATCAGTTAGATTTCCATCAAATCCATATACCTGTTTGCATAACGGTTTTGCTCTCTTTCCTTCATGTACTACTACTTTTTCTAGATCTTCATATATGCTATGTAATTTTATTCCATACTTTTCCATTGTTTCCACATTCATTTCTTTAAATGCTGGACATGGAAGTATTGTTCCATCATATTTTATATCTAATTTTTCAGTACCTGCTGTACATAAATGTGATATTTTTCCATTTAATGGTATTCCAATTCTAATATTACCACTATATTTTTCTTTCTCTTTATTTAATATTTCTCCAAACTCTTTTAATTCCATTTGACTCAACATTAATTCTTTTTTATTTTCCAATCCTCTTCCCTGTGGAACAAAATTTAGAATACTAATATTTTTTATTTTTGCAATTTCTAGACATTCTAATATATCCGGAAATTGTTTATAGTTTGGTTTCATTGGTATAAAGTGTACATCTACATTTAATCCTATTGAACTTGCTCTAATTAAAGAATCCATTAAATATGTATTTAATTGTTTTCTCCCCATTAATTCATTATCAACATTTTCATCCAATGCTTGCCAATCAAATACAATTTTATCTATACCTATCTGTTTTAATTTTTCTAACTCCTCCCTTGTTAATGAAGTAAATTCCTCTGAATTTAACATTTTCTCATAATATGTTTTCACATTTCTTTTTAATCTTTCATTCCAAGCTTCATGTTCTTCAATTTCTTGTAAATCATGTTTACATTTTTCTTTAATATACTGTTTCATTTCATCTGGAATATCATTATTTTTTTTAATTCCACTGGTAAATACTACTGTTCTTATTCCTTTTTCTTTACAAAATTTTACCATTTCAAATAAATCTGGATGTAAAAATGGTTCACCTCCAGAGATAGATATTTCTTTAATTCCACCTTGATTCAAAAAATATTTTACTACTCTCTTAAAATCTTCTAACGATATCATTGTTTTTTTATCTTTTGATGAATTTGAAGAACAAAATTTGCATTTATTAGGACAAGTTTGTATTACTTCAAAACATAAGTCTTTTAGCATAAGTTTTCCTTCTTTCTATCATCATTTCTCTAACTTAATTCATTCTATATATAAGTTAAAGTCTTCTTAAGGACTTTTATTATTCTCATTAGTATAATTCTTTTTTTATCTCCATATCTCCCCATTTATATGTTTTGTTAATGCCATTATAAATGCATTTTTTGTTAAATCTATTCTTGTTATTTCATCTCTTGTTAAGAAACTTATTCCACCCTTTCCTTTTCCAGATTCTTTTATATTAAATATTTTATCCATAACTTTTCCAAGTTCTGTTTCTTTTATTTCATTTATATATTTATCTGGAATAGGAAATCCTTGGCTTGTTCCTACACTTTGAAATCCTTTTGCATCTTCTACAACTACCGCATTTATATCAATCCATTCTCCCAAAAGGTTAGTTATTCCTGCTTCACTTGATATATAAAAATCCGCTTCTATATTGTTGTTTTTAGCATATTCCTTTAAATTTCTTACTCTATTTTTAGCTCCTTGAAGTATTTCTTCATTTACTGGTTGGTTTCCAACATTTGAGTCTACTTGTATTCCTTCTATTTCCACTTTGTCAAAATATTTTTCGAAGGCTTGTTTTGCTCCTTCTATTTTTCCTGGATTTTTTGTTCCTATTAATATTTTCATTTTTTAATTTTATCTCCTATTTTTATTTATTATATTCGTATTCTCTAATTTCGCAATTTTTTATTTTTGCGCTTTGCACGTGCCCATCCTTACCAATTCCATTAAAATATGCATTTATTGCTCTACAAGTTCCACCATGAGTAACAAGTAATACATTTTTATCATTATATTTTTCCTTTATTTCATCTAAAACTTCCCATACTCTTTTGCATATATCTTGTATTGGTTCTATATTTTGTTTATTCCAATTCAAATTATAATAATTTACTATGCTCACATTATCTCCAACTATCTCTTTCCATTCTTCATCTGTTTTCCCTTCAAGATTTCCGTAACCTCTTTCTATTATTCTTTCATCAATTATAATTTCACTATTTATGGTTTCATTTATTATTTCTGCTGTTTTTCTTGTTCTTTTTAATGGCGAACATATTATTAAATCAATTTTATATTTTTTTAATTGTTCCTTTGCATTTTGTGCTTGTTTTATTCCTGTATTATTTAGTTCTATATCTGTTCTTCCTTGGCATTTTTCTTTTACGTTCCAGTCTGTTTGTCCATGTCTAATTACATATAATTTCATATTTTTCTCCATTCTATTTAATAAAAGTTCAACTTATATTATTTTACTTTAAAAATTCATCCTCTATCATTACTTTACCATTTTCTATTTTTACATTTCCTCCAATTGGAATTATACTATTAACAATTTTATGTCCAAAGCTATTACATTTGATAATTGGAAATTTATATTCTTTTGTATATTCAAGTAATATATTTTCCATTTGAGGATATGTATTTCCATCTTTTTGTAAATCATAATTATAACCAATTACAACTCCATTTATTTTATCAAATATACCATATTGTTTTAAATGTGCAAATCTTCTTTGACATTCATTTGGTGATGTTTTATAACTTTCGATAAATAAAATATTATCGTTCATATTTGGCAAATATTCTGTTCCAAGCAAATACATCATACAGCCTAAATTTGTTCCAATAATTTTTCCTGATGTATTTCCATTTCTTATAATTTTTTTATTTTCATTATTAAATTTGTCTAGTCTTTTATTTATAAAAGCATCTTCAAATATTTTATATTGTTCTTCTGCTTTTGGTTCTCCAAATGATATAAAATCTGGTCCACTAAATGTGGTTAATCCTGTTTTTTCATAAATTGCTTGAAGTAATACTGTTATATCACTATAACCTACTAAAATTTTAGGGTGTTTTTTTATTTCTTCATAATCTAACAAATCTAAAAATGTATTGCATGTTTGTCCACCTTCTAGACATATAATTGCTTTTACTTCATCATCAAGAAACATTTTCATAAAATCTTCTGCTTTTTGTTCTTTTGTTCCGCAAGAGCCATAATAGTCTTCTTCTACATATTTTCCAAATTTTATTTTGAAATTTTTGTTTTCAAAAAATTGCTTTGCTCTGATAAAGTTGTTATATTTATTATTTAATAATAAACTGTTTGATACTCCTACTACTCCAATGGTATCTCCATAATTTAATTTGTTTGCTAACATAGTTTTTCCTCCAACATTTTTAACAGTATATTTTTTAGGGAGATTTTTTAAGTTCCTGTACTTCTATATTTATTTAATGCCCAATTCCAAACTCTAATTGCTATTATCCATAAAATTATCACTACAACTGGAGATAAATAAATCATGTATTTATCCATTCCTAAATAATTCATTGTTGGATAATATGCAACAAATGCAAATGGTAAAATTACTGTTATTAGTATTTTTATAAATCCATTATATATATCAATTGGATATTGTGCAAATGTATGTATTCTGTAAAATGTCCATATTACTTCATTAGACTTATATGTCCAAAATGATGAAATACTAAATATTGTTAATATAGCTCCCATAATTGCAGCTCCCATAATACTAAATGCCACTATTTTCAATATCAATAAAAATGTTATTGGAATAGATAACTCTATTAACATTTTTATTGTTATAAATAATCCTAATCCAAAATATCCAATAGCAGTAAAAGCCTTTGAATTTCCAATTATTGAAATTAACGGATGAACTGGTCTTAACAAAATTTTATCAAATTCTCCATCTCTAATATATTTTGGTCCTATATCATATAATGCGTCAAAACATAAGTCTAAAATTCCATTTGATATTAATGTTGTTCCATATAATAAAAGGACTTGTTTAAAATTCCAGCCTGCTAAATTATCTGTATTTTGAAATGTAATCCAAATGAATATAACTTCTACTGCTTGAGTGACTATTTGTGAAATTATACCTGTTAAACAATCTATTCTATATATTAGTAGTTCTTTTAAAGATGCCACAAAAAATGATAAGTATAATTTAATATTGTCAAATACTTTTTTCATTCTATCCTCCATTTATTGTTATTTTCTTTACTGAATAATTAAAAAACGCTTTTGATATTACATATAAAATTAATGACCATGCTATTAATTTTAATATTATAAAACCTATTTCATTTAAAGGAATATTTCCTAAATAAATATTTATAGGAGTATATATAAATTCTTTGAATGGAAGTATATTTGCAATTTTTTGAAACCATTCTGGAAATAATGTAAGTGGTGCTATTAATCCAGAAAAAATTGATATAGTTGATTGTCTTAAAATTTGCATTCCCCATATTGAATTTGTGTAAAATCCAATTGTTCCAACTATCATTTGTATAAAAAATGATATTGGAAGTATAAGTATTATTACAAATATAAATAATAAAAAATTTATAAAACTTACTGGAAGTTGTACACTCCAAAAAATTGAACATATTACAAATGTAGCTATTGAGATTGGAATTGCATATCCAATTTCTCCCATATATAATCCAAAACAATATTTAAAATATGACATTGGACTTAGTAATTCTTTATTTAGTTGACCTTTTCTAATTGATTTTGCAATATCTTCGTTTATTCCCCATGTTGCAATTGCTTTTATTGAAATAACTAAAATATAATATGTAACCATATATTCTAGGCTATAGCCACCAGCATTTCCTGTTTGATAATATATTGCTTGCCATATAAAAACATAAACAACTACTTCTACTATTCTGTTTAATGTCCATAAAAAGAAATTTGATTTATAAATAGAATATTGTTTAAAATGTACTCGTGCTAACGCTAACCATGTTTCTAACATATTTTTACTCCTCTATATATTTCTTTTAATATATCTTCTAATTCTGCTTCTTTCATATGAATATCTACTATATCTCCATATTTTGAAATCATTTCTACTATTTTTACAATTGTCATTCTATTATGGTCAAATTTTATTTTTATATTTTTTTCGTTTTCTTCTACAATTTCAAAATCTTCATCATATAGTTTTTCAGTTATACTTGTTTTTTTGTTTTTTAAAATGATTTCGGCTGAAACACTATTTCCATATGTATCTTTAAATTTTTGTTTTTCTCCATCAAAGATGATTTGACCTTTATCTAATAATATTATTCTATCACATACATCTTCAATGTCCTTTAAATCATGTGTTGTAAGTATTACTGTTGTATTTTTTTCTTTATTTATATCTTTAATAAATTTTCTTATATTTTCTTTTACTAAAACATCCAATCCAATTGTTGGTTCATCTAAATATACTATTTTGGGATTATGCAAAAATGTTGCTGCAATTTCGCATCTCATTTTTTGTCCCAAACTTAAATTTTTCACTTGTTTTTCTAATAAATCTTCTAACTGTAATAATTCAGTAAATTGTTTTAAATTTTTTCTATATTCATTTTCTGGAATTTTATACATTTTCTTAATTAGTCTAAAAGATTCGATTACAGGCAAGTCCCACCATAGTTGTGTTTTTTGTCCAAAAACTGCACCTATATTTTTGTTGTTTTCTATTCTTTTTTCATTTGGTACAATTCCATTTACTACAACTTGTCCAGAGGTTGGTGTTAATAGTCCTGTGAGCATTTTTATTGTTGTTGATTTTCCTGCTCCGTTTTCTCCTATGTAACCTACTAATTCTCCTTCATTAATATTGAAATTTATATTATTTACTGCTGTAAATTCTTTGTATTGGGGTTTAATTAAATTTTTTAGATAACCTTTTAGTCCATCTTGTTTTTCTATAATTTTATATTTTTTCACTAAATTTTTTACTTCTATAATTGCCATATTTTCTCCTTTTTTCTAATTTATTATTTTTCAAATTTTTCTATATCTTTTAATACAAATCCCATAATCAAAATATAGTCATTATTTTTTTAGTGCATCTATTGCTATTATTATATTAGATTCTGATTTTATTTTCATTTTTTCTTTCATTATTATTTTATTCCTCTTTTTTTGATAATAATTTTATTTAAATATTTCTTTTATTTTTCTATATATATCATACCAACTATAACATCTATAAATATTTTTTCCATTACATTGCTCATTATAATTTGCATGATAACAAATTACAGGTATTTCACTAGATATAGTATTTATATTTTTTGGCTTGTCTTCAATCATTAAATCAATGTTGTTTTGTCTACATATATCTAATTTATCTTCAGGGCTAAAAATTATTTTATCATAATGGATTTCATTTTTCTTTAGCCAATTTAATACAATATTTCTGTTTTCTTCTATTGTCATTACATCTGCTGAATGAGATAAGAATGAACCCCTTGCTGTGATAATATAAATTTCATTTTCTTCTTTTAATTTATCAATTACTTCATTTGCAAATTTTCTTGCCTCTACATTAATTGAATACTCTCTAAAATATTTATTCCAAAATTCATCATCTAATTTTATATCTACATCAAATATTTCATTGGTTTCATATCCTTTATAATTTTTTATTTCTAAACCATAGTTTTCATAATAAAATTTGCTCCCATAATCTAACTGCCATTGTTCTATGTCAGTTAAAACTCCATCTATATCAATTCCTATTTTCATTTTTTGTTCTCTCCTTTTCTTAAATATATCATATAATAAGCTAAACTTATCTGGAATATCATAAAGAAAGCTGATAATCCCACCATAAATCTTAATCCTTTTTCATACATCAAACCACATAAAAATACTCCTATTGCTTCACCTAAAAATCTAATTATATGGCATATATTTGAAAAACTTAATTGATATTTATTTTCTAATCTATTTATATATACTGCATCACAAATGTTTTCGTATGAAGTTGAAATGAATATTGACCAAGTAATTGCCAAAAATGTAATTGTAATATTATTTGATATAAATGCTATCACATAACCTAAAAATCTTATTCCAAATTTTATTGCTACTGTTAAATTGTCATTTTTTGGTGTTAAATATTTTAATGCTATAATGCCAAATATATCTGCTAAAAGACCAATTATTAATAAATAATTTGTTGCTAAACTATCACTAAATTTAAAATAATTTGTTAGTGTTAGCATTTTTAATCCAAGTGCTGTTGACATAGCAATTGTTCCAAAAAGTGTATATATCAAATATAATACTAAAATTTTATCTTTAAAAATATATTTTGAAGATATTTCTTCATTATCATTTTCAAAGTTTTTCCCCTTTATATTAAGTAATATTAATAATGAGAACATTAAAAATATATTTGATATAAATAAACATGCATTATAATTTATAAGTATTCCAGCAATATTTTTTCCTATAAACATTCCGCCAAATAAAATTCCAACATCTCTAAATAAATATTCTGTTAACCTTCTTTTACTATAAATTGTTCCTGTTTTTATAATTGTAGTTATTAATGGATATATACTTGTAATTATTATGTATTCTGTTACTATATCTATTATTATTGATAGTTTTATTAGTTCTACAGAATTTGTTTGATTTAAAAAGTATAACCAAAACATATTTACAAATTTTATTAATAATACTATCACTAGTGTATTTTTTAATTTATCTAATTTTATGTATTTTCCTATTAAACCAATAATTATAACGCTTATTAATGTTCCTATACTTAGTATATTGCTTATATTTGTAACAGAGAAATTATTATCTTGTAACCATAGCTGTCTAAAATTCCCCCATAGTCCAACCGATATACTAAAAAGTGCTAACATTATAAGTATTTGGTTTTCGTTTTTTATTTTTTTCATTTGCTACTCCATTTCATTTTTATTTATTTATTACTACTCCGTCTAAATCTATTCCTATTTTAATAATTCTATTTTTCCCTTAAATTATATTTATTAATATTATCTATTGTAGCAAATCCATTTTTGTCTTTTACTCTCTCTAGAAACACAATTCCTTCTAAATGATCACATTCATGTTGAACTAATCTTGCAAAAAATCCATGTAGTTGCCTTGTTATTTGCTTACCATTTTCATCATAGTATGTTAATTCTATATCTTTATATCTTTCGACTTTTCCTCTGATACTAGGTACACTCAAGCAACCTTCATATTATATATCTGTTTCATTTGATATTTTTCTCCATGTTGGATTTATCATTGCTGTTACGTGTTTTTAAAACTTTACCCATATTTTCTACCTTTCTGAACTCATTTCAAAATGAAAATTGTAGAACTGCTACACACTCCACATGTTTCGTAAATGGGAACATATCCACCGGTCTAATTTCCTCAATCACATAATTCTCCTCAAATTTAGCCAAATCTCTAACCAAAGTAGCAGGATTGCAACTAATATACACTACTCTATCAGGTTTAATCTTCAAAATATTATCAATAGACCTATTATCAAGACCTTTTCTTGGAGGATCAACCATAACAACATCTGGAATAATCTTTTTATTATTAATCAAATCATCTAAAACAACTTCTGTATCTCCAGCTATAAAATCAACATTATTAATATTATTTAATATTGCATTTTCTTTTGCATTCTCAATAGCTTGTTCTACAATTTCAGCACCATAAACTTTTTTAGCATATTTCGCCATAAATAAAGAAATTGTACCAATTCCACAATATAAGTCAAATACTGTATCATTTGATGTTATTTTTGCTGCTTCTACTCCTATATTATATAATTTTTCTGCTTGAATAGGATTTACTTGATAAAATGAAAGTGGAGATATTTTGAATTTGTATTCTCCTAGTTTATCTTCAATATAGCCACCTCCATATATATTGATATTTTCTAGTCCTAATATAACATTTGTGTTTTTTGTATTTATGTTTTTTACAATTGTTTTTATATTAGGATATTTTTTTATTAGCATTTCTACAAGTTCTGTTTCTTTTGGTATTTGATTTCCATTTATAACTAATATGCACATTATTTCATTTGTTTTTACTCCTACTTTTATTACAATGTGTCTAAATAATCCTTTTCCTGTTTTTTCATTATATATAGAAATTTTATTTTGTTTTATAAATTCAAGTATTGTTTTTGCTATTTCTTCTGATATTGGTTTTTGTATAAGGCATTTTTCCATAGGAATTATTTCATGACTTCTTTGTGCAAATATTCCAACTACTGGTTCGTTTTCTTTATTTAGTCCTAATGGATATTGTGCTTTATTTCTATAATGAAATGGATTTTCCATTCCGTAATGTTTCTTTTACCTCTATTTTATTTTTTAGTGTTTTATTTACTAGTGATTGGACTGCATTTTGTTTCATTTTTAATGTTTCTTCGTATTTTATATGTCTCATTGTACAGCCACCACATCTTTTATAAGTTTTGCAATCTACTTCTTGCCTTTTATCTGATTTTTCTATTATTTCTAATATTTTTCCAAATGCATGTGATGATAATACTTTTACTATTAAGATTTTTACTTTTTCTCCTTTTATTGCTCCATTAATAAAAATGGTGAAGTTGTCTATTTTTGCTATTCCTTCACCTTCAAATCCATTGTCTATTATATCTACTATATATTCTTTATTTTTTTCTACTGGTGGATTATTCATTATTATTACTCCTAACTAAATATGTATAAAAAATAATAAGGAAGAAAAGGACATCCTTTTTCCGCCCTATTCTTCCCAGTTGTGATATATGTTTGCAACATCATCAAGTTCTTCTAGTCTTTCTATTAATCTTTCCATTTTTTCTATGCCTTTTTCATCTAATTGAACTGTTGTTGTTGGAACCATTTGAACTTCTGCTTCTAAGAATTCTAATCCAGCTTCTTCTAGTTTTTCACTAACTTGTGCAAAATCTGCTGGATCTGTTGTTATTTCGTATACTTCATCTTCTGCTACAAAGTCTTCTGCTCCAGCATCTAAGGCTAACATCATTACGTCGTCTTCTGACATTTCTGTTGATGCTTTTTCTATTACTATTACTC
>ENA-OOXC01000265-OOXC01000265.1-human-gut-metagenome-genome-assembly--contig:-NODE-265-length-44069-cov-8.029809_pt1 | contig 44069 bp, 41 predicted proteins | sample MGYA00241578_ERZ501325 | MGnify/ENA primary metagenome ERZ501325 (study PRJEB25962, sample SAMEA2042737) | human gut metagenome | biome: human gut; feature: human-associated habitat; material: faeces...
TGCCCCCAGCAGGGAGTGGGAATGAAAGTTAAGAACAAGCCTTGACACAGTTTAAATTACACCCCCCGTTTTTTGTTATTTCATTATTTATTTGACCTCATATCTGCCTTATCTGACCTACTATCAATAGCCTTACAATTCCCTACAAAACTTACTATGCCTACCTTCATCCTCAACTTAGGAAGGCTTAAAGAGGCTTATCTCAGCTTATTGCTAAGGCATCACATTTCGTCCGGCTTGTTTCCATCTTCTTTTTGCAGCATTCACGATTTCTTGTTTGTTGGCTTTTTGTGGCTTTGATCCTTCGTCTATCTCCAACCATATATCACCCATACTTGTGTACTTCACAGCTTTTGTCAGTCGTTGCAGTTTCTTGTTCATCACTTTCAATTTCGGACGAATTCCAAACACTACTTCCATACGTTCTTTCTCTGTCATCTTATTCTTTGACAGACATACTGTTCGTATGTCATTTACGATTTCTACGCTGTTCAGTATCAACTCTCGATAGATTTTATTGCGCTTGGTGGATAACGCTACGGCCAATCCATTACTCGGATGGGCATCCAGTTGTTTGATTAGTCCACCCATGTTATTTGTGAGCTGCGTCACCTCATGATAGAATCCGTATACCTGCGCTGCATAACATACAATCGAACGAAACGAGTCAAGGTAGTTGTTGAACTCTCGATGCAAGTCTGTAGTTGCCTTCACTTCTTCCTTTGTCCAGATATGACCTGTGGTCATCATCAACATCACTTGTTCTTGGTTCTTCAACTGTTTCTCTGCCTTGTTGGTGTACATCAGTATCATTCCCGTCAACGTCGGGTCTGACTGGGCATAGGTCTTGTCAATGCTCATTAGCATCACTATCACCACTGCTCCTATATATTTTACAACTCCCATTTATTCCATTGCTCTTTTGTACAACATTGTATTTGTCCAATCTGACTTATCCGTCCAATCCTGTTCATTGCATAAAAATTTTCATCAATGGCTTAGTCGGCATAAAGAGGCTTAGAAAGGCTCATTCACCTACAAACAGCCAATTACACGCTATGAATCAGTCTGCCTAAAAAGGCTCAATAAGGCTTATTCCAACAAAGTGTTCTTATTCTCCTGCCACTTGTGCTGCTCTTCGCCATCGTCCCATTGCTTGCCTTGCAACATCTGCATTGTTTCTGTCTATCATTCCTGCCATAGCTTTATTCCATACGTCATTGAATGTATAGTAGCGTATGCTCAGATACAACCGATGGAGTTTCTTGCTGAAACAGCTGAGTTTGTCGTTCAAAGCCCAAAGGGTCTTGCTTCGGTCAGCTCCTGTTATCATGTTCTCGTTACCTCCTTTTGATACGGCATCGTTCAGCAAGGTAAAGACTGATACCAATTCTGTAGCTGTCTCAATATACAGGTTGTTCATTGACATACTGGCAACAATGCCTTGCGGATTATTGTTGATGGCTTTGCGCAACTTGCCTAAAGTGATGAAGATTCTCACTCCATCATCATATAGATGGGTACAGGCTTTCAACGAAGAGGCGTAACCGCTGATGTCTTTCAAATAGCTGTTGTATTGTTTCTGCCATTTGTGCATTTGATTGAACTCTGCTGCAATGGTATTCTGCAATATGGCTGTTTTCTTCTGACCATTGATCTGACTGTCTATCTGCTTTTCCAACAGTTCATTACCCTCTGCCAGTGCCATCCATTCCAATGGATTTGATGCAGTTATCTGTGCCTTTCCATTCATGGCTGTTCCCAGAGCTATTCCCATCACCAATATCACTCTTCTCATTTTTACCTCCTCATTCCTCCAGACTTCCTTTCGTCTGGTACTCCCAATGGCTCGAATTCTCCTTCCAATGATTTGATATGCTCCTCACTTGGTTTGTCCAACAACACATCATTCCAATCTTTTGCCCACATGGGGATTGGCATGACTCTAACGTTGTCTGGATTTATACCTTGCTCTTTCGCTATTTGTTTGAATAGCTCCACAAATTCACGTCCTGCCTTATCGTTATCAAAGCATAGAAAATGTTGAGCTTGCGGTGTGGCTTCCAACATTCCTTTTATCTGTCCTTTGGTTGGTGAACCGCCCGTAGATACGTATATGCCCTTACGTGAAAGCTCGGGATTTTGCTTTATTGCCTCACGGTGTATCTGATAAAATGACATTGCATCATAGGCACTCTCAAACCATCCGACACCACCTACACGATCCAAAGGTTCGTTCTTCAAGTTGGCTATCCACAGACCTTCACTTCCATTGCTGCCCTCGGCCTTGCCCTTATATGTGCTGCTTCCATCCATTCTTGGACGACCGCGTTCTTCCAGTCCGACAATGGTGTTGTCTCCCGGTTTGGTCAACGGGAAAGCCAAATTAGTATATTTCAGTCCGTCGTTCCTGTGTTTGGTCGCAAGAACAAAGTGCTTGTTAAAGGCATACTGTGTATACAGGTCTATACCTCTTGGCTTGAAGTAGAAATAGAATGGCTTTTGGGTGTTTCTATCTCCAGTGTCAAACTTCAACAAATCATAGTCTTTTAATGAGAATGGCTTACTTGCAGCTTTTGGTGCCAATATCGGGTTGTAGTGCTCTTGCACTGGATTGTTCAACAAGCGGTTGCATACTAAGTTTACCAATCTGTCCGTGGACATTCCTGCTCGATATTCGTCAAATTTTTCTGGATGTTCCTTGATGAAGGAGATTACATTATACAGTTTCTGACGTGGTGGCTGAAAACAGCATTGACCGTTGGGTGTCACCAGAAATTTATCCCCATGCACACACCTACCGTCACTGTCTGTCCGCACATACGACGGATAGCGCAATCCATCTCGTTTATTCAGATGATAACCTGCATCCACGAGTACGTCTTGTATGCGCAATCGCTGCAAGAAGTCATTGTATGTCAAATCTCCGTTCATTAATATCCTCGTCGTATTTCTGTTATTTCCTGATTCATCTGTGCTTCGAAATTTCTCGCTGCCACCTCATTGGGCATGTCTACTCCGGGCTTGAAGTAGGGGCGTGGGGGATGTCTTCCTTCCGTGCAATTTACATAGATTTCAGGATGGGAATGATGGATCATTCCATGCGCTACTTCTGATGTCACTACGGCTCCTGCTGCCAAAGCTGCAAAGATTTTGGTTCCCAATCCAGTGCTTGCTTCAGGACGTGACTTCATGTCCACTTCCTTAAATATGTTGGAAAAGAGCTTCATTCGGTGATAGTCATCCACTGCCATAAACTTGTCATATTGTTTCTGGCTTATTTCATGACTGATGGATTCTCCGTTGATAATGGCTGTCATGCGGTATTTCACATCGCCATTTTTTTGTTGCTTTGCTGATTGTCCCTGCTCTTTTACTTGCTCGCTTGCTGCAACTGGTACTTCTGTATTCTGTATCTTTTCGACATATATTTCGTCCACTTGCACCTCACGTCCGTTCTTTATTTCTCGGTACCAACCTTTACTTTCGTCCAATAGGTTCAGGTCTTGTCCATTTACCGATGCATCACCATGAATCTGTGGCTCTCGCTCCACTGTCTGTTCTTCGTCTTGTCCGGCTTCAACGACTGGTTGCTGTCGTTGCTCCATTTCTTGCTGCACTTCTGGACGCAATCCAATGTTGATGCGCTCTTTGCTGTTCAGCATATCCATGGTAACCTTATCTGCAAAGTCATTTTTGATTACATTGTTCAGTATGTCCAGTCGTTTGTCTATTGGCATTTGCTTGACGGAGTTGTTGGTCAACGCCTTCAACTCGTCTTCTTTCAAGTCATACACCATATCTACATTCGTGGCTTTTGACTGGATGGTAAGCGTTTTGCTCTGCTCATCAATGATGATACCATGCGATGAAAGACATTCCTGCCATTTCTCGTTGGAGAAATAGACTGGGGATGTTATCAACTCCTTGTAGGGTTTGGCTGGTTCATTACTTCTTGGTCTGCTTACCACTGGCGTTACCACTGCTTGCAGATTTTGCAGTACATCTTGACTTACAACTGGCTGTTGTGCCTGTCCCTTATAATAGAACCCATAACCGCCTGATTGCAGTTCGCCTGGATTCATTCTTCTGTCCCAACGCTCTGACACCATTGGGGCTTGCGGATAGAAAAGTTGACCGCCAACTCTTCGGAGATGCCAGCCATCCTGCATTCTTGGTGTCCATCCCAAAAAGTGAGGAGGGTGCATACAATACCCTCCTGTTCGTCCATACTCACCAATTCCTACACGATACCCATGTAGTCCCATTGCTACACGTCCGTTGGCATTACGGGCATGCACGAAGTTTTTAGGCAGATAAAAGTCATTGCCTACAACACTCGTGAAGGTATTATAGGCTGTCTTGTTGGCATAGCTGGTTCCCCAGTCTGTCAATGCAAGCATTTGTTTCTCTGTGAGTCTGTAGGTGAGCAACGGACTGTCATGTCCCTGCACTGCCAACTGATACCCATTGCCATCGGCAATGATATGCGCTTGCATACCATTGCGCATAAGCAGATCACGCAACTCTGGGGATATGTCCATCTGCCTTGGATTCAATTGTTTTCTTATCGCCATTCTTTTCTCGTGTTTTTAGTGATACTTCTACGCATCCCCTCGCTCCAGTGCTTCTTCCAACAATTTGTCTTTATATGCTACAAACTGTCTCGCACTGTCCTCGCAGATGCACAATCCCTTGTTTAAGCAGTACTGTGTGTATTCTTCCTGCCATTCCTCTGAGTAATGGTTGACATAATCCAACCAACCATATTCTCCTTTCTGAACTTTTTCTACCAGTACTTCCTCTGGATAATATTTGTTCTTTGCCATTCTTCTTGTATTATTCTACTATTCTTTTTTAATGATGTCCGATTCTCGCAAGATGTCCCTCTCGCTTGCGTGACAACTCATTCCACAACTCTTCCGTATAATCATCCTCACTGACATAGTCCAGATTACCGTCATCGTCCATCACCCAACAGCCATAACATCCGAATGTGTATTTATCCCATTCTCTTTTGGTCTGCTCTTGCCATTTCCTGTCATCACCTTGGCATAGTCTGATGCCTGTGCTTTCATTCAGGTCAATGCCAACTGTAACAGGGTCTTCATCCATTACGAACGTAAGCGGTTCACCATGCTGGATGACTTTTACTTCTGCTGAACTTAGGTGCATTTCTCCTGACAGTACTTGCAGGTTGCGACCAATGACTGGTGTGGGGGCATACATCACTTGGTTGGTCTCTGCATCCAACTGTACGAATGCTTTGCTCTGTTTCCCGTCAATCATCATGTCTGCAAGGATGGCTTTTCCTGATAGCAACTGCTTCTGTTGTTCCTGATCATATTGCGCCAAAGGTGCTTGGCTCAGTACTGGATAGAACATTACGTCTACCTTACCATCTTCCATGCGTACAAAAGCGAAACGTGTTCGACTCTTGATAACATTCTCATTTTCATCCTCCACCTGTATGGGCAGTACTGGCGAACGTCTTCCCTGACCAATGTCTTCCAATGCATGCATGGGCAGGTCTTCAATCATTTCTCGTGTCAATCCGTACTTGGCAAGTGTCTCATACGGCACTTCATGTTCTTCTATTCTTGCTTTCATATTTGATTGTATTTATTGATTTCCTACTGTGCAGCCTTTTGCCTTCAACGCAAACATACGCCACACATCAGCAAAATTATATTGGAATGCGGTCATTGCAAGAATATCGCTCATTCTTGGAGCTTACATTTATGCTAATTTATAATTCAAGTATGATAATCAATGAATAATCATACTTGATTCTTATTTGATGTTATATTTTCGTTCCTTCAATCTTCGCAGTTTTGCCTTTCCTTTTCCTAATACTACTTTTGTCTACATGAAAAAGTTTTTATTGGTCTTCACAACTGCTGTCGGACTCTCTGTATCTACAACAGTTCATGCTCAGTTCTACTCCGTAGATAATCATAATCGTCGTTACAAGGTTAAGGTCATAACACCACATACGAAAAAAGAGGCACCACTTTCTCGTGATACCTCTTCTATTAAGCAGCCATCAGTCATTGACTCAATGGCTACCAATGAATTTATAACAAATAAGCCTGTTACTGCAAGCTCACAAATCTCGTTTCCTCTTCAAAATATCTATATTACGTCACCATATGGCTACCGCAATGACCCATTCACTGCCAAGAGAAAGTTTCATAACGGTATTGACCTGCGTGCCAACTATGAACCTTGTTATGCCATACTTGACGGTATTGTAGAACGCATCGGCAATGATAAACGTTCTGGCAATTTCATTACTCTTCGTCATGGTAACTATACCATCAGCTACTGCCATCTCTCGCACATTCTCGTTCCACAAGGTAGACCTGTCCAGGCAGGTTCTCCAATCGCCATTACTGGTTCCTCTGGTCGCTCCACAGCCCCACATCTTCATTTGTCCATAAAATACAAGCGTAAGTCCATAGATGCCAAGGTGTTATTGAACTATATCGTCCAATCCAAATAGCTCAAAATTTTGGTATCAGGGTGTAAATCGGCAGAAAAGATTTTGGTATTAGGCGGTATTTTGGCAAAATAAATTTTGGTATCAGGGATTTTCCATGTGACTCAGATAGGTTTCAACTCGATTATGTGTTACTATCGAGGCGACATTTTCATACCATATCCCCCATAAATTGAAAATCATGGGAATTTTGGATTGAAAATCATGGGAATTTTATATTGAAAATCTTGGGAATTTTGGATTGAAAATCTTGGGAATTTTGTAATTTTGCAGAAGCAAAACGTAAATAGGCATTTTATGTATTACAATAGACTAGTAGAAAAAGAAATCGAGTTGAAGTTAAAAACTTCAGGAGCTGTCGTTGTTGCTGGACCTAAGTTCTGTGGCAAAACAACTACATGTATGCTTTATCAAAAAAGTTATGTAAAACTTAATACGAAGCAGTCCATTACCATGGCACGAATGAACCCTAAAGGAGTGTTGGGTGGTGAGAAACCAAGACTTATAGACGAATGGCAAAAAGCTCCAGATATTTGGAATCAAGTGAAAGATGATTTGGATTTTGAATATCAGTTTGGCAAATATATCCTTACGGGCAGTTCTACTCCTGCAGACAAAACGGAAGTTCACCACAGTGGAGCTGGCAGAATAACTCCAGTAAAGATGAGACCTATGAGTTTGTGGGAATCTAAAGAATCTAAAGGAACTATTTCTTTGATGGATTTGTTTGATGGAAAGAACAATTACCCATGGGATATGAATGACGAAATATCTCTTAATGACATAGCTTTCCTCATATGTAGAGGTGGTTGGCCTATATCTGTACAGGCTCCTAAGGAGATTGCTATAGAAATAACTAAGAATTATTATAATGGCTTGTTCGTATTTGAGGACTGCGAAAATGAAAGATTCAGGAACAAACGTCCTGATGTATTAAGAATGATATTGAGAAGTTATGCTCGACATATTTCAACAGAGGCTGCTGTTTCCACTATAATAGCTGATGTTCGTCAAAGTAATGAAAGGACAATGGATCCGAAGACTTTTGATGATTACATGGAGGCATTAAAAGATTTGTATATTCTTGAAGATTTACCAGCATGGAATCCAAACATTCGTTCGAAGACTTCTATAAGAGGAACTCCTACAAGACATTTCATAGATACGTCTATTGCTTGTCGTTCATTGGGAGTAAGTCCGAACGACTTGATGCACGATTTGGAAAGTTTTGGATTGTTCTTTGAAGATTTTGCTGTAAGAGACCTCTCTATATACGCTAATTCTATTGGTGGCTCAGTGTCTCATTACCGCGATAATACTGGTTTGGAATGTGATGCAGTACTTCATCTTGAAGACGGAAGATGGGGGGCTATAGAAATCAAATTAGGGGGTGATGATTTGATTGAACACGGGGCTAATTCCCTTAAGACTCTGCGAAATAAAATAATAGAAAAGAGTGAGGAAAAAGCACCTTCTTTCTTGATGGTACTTACTGCAACTGGTGGTGCTTATCAGCGTGAAGATGGTGTATATGTAGCTCCTCTTAATTTGCTTAAACCATAACATAAAAACTCAAAGGCGGATGCCCAAGACTCTCCATCTTGAACATCCGCCTTTGCCTATACACATTCTATGAAGCTACTTTTTCACTCCGTATATCTCATAGTCCTTCTTTCGTCTTTCTACTATCGGAGGATTCTTCCCGTCATAGTACATATCAAACCATGTTGACGATTCTTTTGGTTTCATACTATCACTCAGCACAAAATGTTTGCCGTCCAATGACCGTTGCTGTATGTAATAATGGTGTTTTCTATATGCCGTCTTGACGAATACCTCTCTTGATCCCAGAAAGCAAATGTCATCGTACATCCTTATCTCTGCTCTTCTGTAAGTTTCACCATTGTTTCTTCCACGTCTCATATACACTCCCCCGATCTTCAAGAAATCCAGGAAACCAATGGTGACAAATTCAGGCTTACGGGTTAAGCAGGTCATATTCTCCAAATATACCCAGTATTCCTTGCCTTGCTCCGTAAAATGAAGCAGGGCGTTGTCCTGCAGCTCTGCAAACTCATACGTCTGTTCTGGCTTTTCCATTGGTTTGTACAGTTCTGTGCGTACAATGTATTTGCCTTCTCTGTTCTGCACTATTCTTATACCGTATGCCTGGGGGTATATCTTAGCATAACTGCCTAATGACTCCCATTTATCCAGCCAATTTCTTCGATAATATACTTGGTAATTGTTCTTCGTAACGCAGGTAACTCTCAGATTTGCAGGTTCTTTATAGTCAGCTAACTGTGTTCTGCATCCGATGTAATCTATTTTTATTTCTGGTCTAAAAAAAATTATGTACTGTTTCTTTTCCTCTTCAAACTGCTTGACTTCTTCTTCCCATGTGTTTCTCTTTTCTACTAATTCTTCAGCTGTCATAGGATGTAACATGGTATCCCAAGCCTTGCGCCATGCCAAACCTCCTTGCTCGTCTTCCCAAATCGACAGGTCTTCTATTTTCTCCTTGAACATGTATAGTCTGTCTGGCTCTGATGGCTGCACAAAGAAATTGCGGAACCGCAGCCCTTCGTCTGTCCCATTATTCAACGCATTCCGCAATACAAAACTGTTCTCGTCCATCTGACGTGTCTTTACTCTCGGATAGAGGCGCAACCCGTCTGTAGTGGAAAACTCCATAAAGCCATGTTTCTCGATTCTCGGACGCTTGAAGTATCGCACACCATTACGCAAGTCCATCCAGGGGCGTTCTCTGTCTATCTTCCGTCGAGAATACAGTTTGGTTATTCCGTATGCTTTCAGTTCTACCTTATTATATTCACATGCCAGCACTTCCTTGCCGTCCTTGTCCACAACACCCGACATACCTTCCTTGTTGCTGACTATCTCGTAGCCGTATGCTTCCTCTAAGTCCATACGTTGCCCTTCATGTGTCATCACGGTGATTAACTCTGTTCGTGCGTCCGAAGTGATTCTCTCTTGTTCGTTACAAATAGAATAGGCTATGTTATACAGCCCTTCCACTTCCTCTGTCAGAATGCCTTTACCAGCGACACGTCCCTCAAACATGGCTTGCCAGTCTCTGTCATCTGACGGGAGCCCAAACAAACGGTACAGTCCGACATTGTCTAATATCAGACAATACTTCTTGCCCTCAAACACACGCATGCCACGTCCTACTTGCTGCAAGTACTTTGCCAACGACAGTGTGGGTCTTGCCAACTGGATAAACTCTACATCGGGACAGTCAAAACCTTCACCGAACAAATCGACATTCACCAACACTTGTATGTTGGCTTTCTGTTCCACTGTCTTATCACTCACGTCTGCCTTATAGTCTGTACTCAATGTTTCACCTAATGGCTTAGTAAGGCCCAGAGAAGCAAAACAAGGCTTACCATAATAATCTCCTACACTTGTTTTCTTAAACCTTTCAATGATTGCCTTTCTTTCTTCAAGCGGTGTCTTGCTGCTTATCGCCACTGCATTTATGCCATGCTGTCTGTACGCTTCTGCTATATGTTCCGCATGGGCTATGTCTATGGCGTAAGTGATGCCTTTCTTGTTTGCTGCATATCTCATCACCGTATCGCAAAGCCTCTCGATACTTGGCTGCACATTCAGCTTCTCGCTCATTTCTCTCAGCGAGAAGTCTCCGTCGGCACCTCGTTTCTTCAGCGAGTTCACCAAGCGCCAGTCCTCGCTGTCCTCTCTGATGGACATATAGTCATACAGCGATAACCACCCATCGGCAATAAACTTCTTTGCTGACCACGACTGCAGTAGCACGTCAAACAAATCGGTGAACCCTCGTCTGGTCAGTCGGCAGGGCGTGGCTGTCAGTCCTAACTTTTTCGATTCAGGAAAAGCATCCATTACCTCCTTGTAGGTCTTCGCCACGGCATGATGCGCTTCATCGATTACTATCAATGATGGTTTTTCCTTCAGTTCTTGATAGTGTCTCGACAGCCATTGTATCGACATTACCTTTATGCGAGAATCATCCAATAAAAGGGAAGGTGTAGTGCCAGAAGTAGAAAAGCTACTCATCATGGTTTCAAGCGTTTCTCTTATCTGTTCTACCAATTCACGCCGATGCACCACAATCCACACATACGGATTTTTCACTTTTCCCTTTTCTCCTTTCACTACTTCTGCAAGAAGTATCGTTTTTCCCGTACCTGTCGGCATCTGCACCATCACGGACTGACACGACCGAAAAGCCGCCTCAATCCGTTCACTCATTTCTCTTTGATAGTCGTAAAGTCGTATTTCCTTCATATCAACTTCGTCTCGGCAACCACATCGAGGGTATTTCTTTATGAGTCTTCGAATTGGCATTGGTGATGTCAATCAGTATCAGATACCACTGTTCCTTTCTTCGGTGCTCTCCAGATATATAGTAGACTTTATTGGGTTGGTCTCTAAGTATCATATACAGGTCCAAGAACTGAAATATTCTGTCATTTGCCACGCATTCCCGATGATGCATCGGTATGCCTGCCATGTCTCTGTTTTTATAGAAATAATGGTTATAGCCAACTCTCAGCACGTCCATGAATCCCATCTTCTCTACCACCGGACGCTCATCAAATTCCTGCATGGTGTACAGATTTACCCACGTGGTTTTGTCTTCTCCTGCAAACACTACTTCTGCGATATTGTCATCTGAGAGTTTTACGCTCTTTAATCCTTCCAGAATGATATGGTGGTCATTGTTGCTGATGGCATACTCGTTGCGCATGAAATGTTCACAGACGTATGCGTCCTTACTGTTGTATTCCTTTCCTCTGTTCTTGTTGATAGCATAATAGGCGTATGTCACAAGGCATTCTTCTCCATTGATGGTTTTATAGATGCTGTTGCTCTGCTGTTTGCGTTTTTCCCCAGTGATATATTCTCTTCCATAGGTTGTCACGTCCTGCATCGAGCCTTGCGCATTATCCATATAGAGATATTGCTCCTTGGTGCCTACTGTCAGTGGTGACCATGGGTCTTTTCGTCCTACGTATTCAATGGCTTCATTTTTATTGTTCAGCAGGTAGTACTTCGTTATGTCACCTTCTGTCTGACTGACTAACTGCCAGTTAAAACGCATATCATCGTAGGTCTTATATATCCCATGCATATTGTCACCTATACGGATATAATTCCCATCCTTTATATAACCAAACTTTGTTTTTCGCATAATGTAATTAGATAATCGAAATAATCTTAAATGGCAGTTCCACAAATAATTATCTACGCATTAAATCAAATTCATGCGCTTTATCTCATCAATGTTTTCCTTGATAAATTCACTGACTTTCTTGCCGTTGTTCGGGTATATTATGCTTATTCGGATGCTGTCATCCAACGCCCCATATACCTCGTCCACCAATTTATTGAATGGGCTATCCTTACATATATCCGGCAACCATAGTATCACGTCTCCACGCTTTACGGTTACATGATAGTCCTTTATCAGATAGTGTCTCGCCAATTCCCTTATCTTCTTTTCTATTTCAACACTATTCATAATTTTTCATAGATATATTTGATTCATCCGATATTCAAAGTATTGCAATTTGGAACTTATAGAATGATTTATAAGCCCCAACGGTTTTTATTCTGTTTATCGCCGTATTTGTTTTCCGAGTGGCACATCGTGCCACAGCTTTACATTCATATAAAGCAGTCGAGAGTTCACTCTCGTAAGGCTTTAGCTGGATGAAAAGCAAGTCGAAGACTCGGAAAACAGATACGGGGTTTTTCAGGTTTTTGTCTAAGACCACCCAATAGTAGGTTTCAACCAACACCCACAGCCCACTAAAAGGGCAAAGCCCCTCTCGGCACCCCATAATCCGTACAACTCTCCATTCCCTCAATTTCTTTCCACGTCTCATGCAAATAAGCATTCACATCCTCAGGCAGTTTCCCTTCTTTCGCCAACTTCTCAAACACCTCTGTCAAGTCTCTAATGGCATATTCTGGACTATACATATCATCAAAATACTCCCAGTGCCTGTCTATCACGAAGTGTCTGCACATGGATTTTGTCAGTTGCAGGAACATCAATGCTGCTGCCTGGTATTCTCCAACGGCAAGCAACTTCTCGATATTCTTGTTCTCTTCCAACATCAGCTGCCAGATGCTATAACAGTCCCAATCCACATTTCTTCTGTTGAAGATACGCTGTTCATAGTCCTTGTTCAATGGTATCAACGATTTGGCTTCTTTCTCAGCCTCCAGCATCTGTCTCTCTTTCTCCCGTCGCCTACGCTCTGCCTCTCTTGCAGCGCGTTCTTCTTCGTCATTCATCTCTCGCTCGATCTTCACAGGTTCTCCCGTGAATTTCTTGCTTGGTGCCAACATCTGTATATTGTTCTGCACTCGTTTGAAGTCATCAAACCGTGACAGATGCGTAAAGATGTAGGTGAAGACCTCTTCTCGCTTCTCCTCGTTGTTCCATGCAGCTACACTATCCACCAAAGCTGCAAAGCTCGCATATATCAGTTTGCCGATGCGTAGCTTGTACTCATTCAGATAGTCTCTAATGTCATCCCTATATATCAGCAACGGCAGATGTTCACATAATCCCATGGCAATGGCATAAGCTGCGTCTGGCCGTCCTTTTGCCAACACTGCTGGTATCGATTTCCTCTCCCAACGTTCCAATAGTCGTAGCATATACATGAAGTCGTCTTTGTCATCAGGGAAAAAGGTCACCACTTGTTGGAAGTACTTGGCGTATGCTTCCTCCAGGTTTATATACAATCCCTTGGGTACATAGTCTATCTTCGGACGTTCCATACAACTTCTACGTCTGCGCACCTCGGCTGCTTCCTTCTGTCTTTTCTGATGGGCAAGGCGTTCTTCCTTGTCTCTACGAACCGTCTCTAACTCTTCTTGAAACTCTGCTGTTTGCATGGTCTCCGCACATAGCAACTTGTCTATCTGCTTTGACAGGTATCTGCTCCATGCCTGATAATTGCTTTCATCCACGCAATCGGGGCAGGGTATACCACTCATGCTCCATGTATTCTCAGACAGGTAGAAAATCATGCTATATCTTTTCTTCTTACTCATATTCTAAGTTTTTATAAGGAATATGGGGTGATAGTATATCTGAAAGGGCTTTATTCTGTTTACGACCGTATGTATTCTCTATGCGCAGTTTGCAACCCCAACGGTTTTTATTCTGTGTGTTCTCAATGCGCAGCTTGTATGCTCCAACGGTTTATCTCGGTTTATTGCCAGTTTGTTTTTCTGAGTGGCGTGTGCGCCACTACTGATGTGGGGCGGACTTTCCGTCGAGAGTTTCTCTCGTAAGGGATGTGCGAACCACAGCAGTAAGCCGAAGGCTCAGAAAAACAGACTGGTGTTTTTACTCCGTTTTTGTCTAAGCCCACTCAGCAGTAGATTTGTATCTAAGTCCCTCTTGAATAACTCTCCACCAAATAGTCAAACCCAAACACAAACGTATCCCTCTTAGCATCCCCATACAGAAAATCCTCAAAACTGGTAAATGAAGACTGAAACATCTGCCCATACAGCATATTGATTGTGTTAATATGCCAAACCATAGCATTTCTATATCGTTGCTCTGTACGTTTGTCTTTCATTACGAGTGTCAGAATATGACATACAGCTTCCAACAGAAACTCATAATACGAGCAATGACTCTCTCTATCTGGCTCAAAATAATCCACATCCTTACAGTGTAGCCTTGCAAGTCGTTCAAGAAGATAAAAAGCATTTCCTGCCGCCTCCTCATTCTTGCCGTCTTCATATTGCTTCATAAAGACTTCAAGCAATGGAACAAATGCCATAGCAGCCTTTTTACCATCATTCCACGTGTTCGGTTCTATCCAAGCCTTGTCTATTTCCTCACGCATGGTAGGAGTAAATCCTATGAAATAGTAGTTCTTCCATGACTTCACTGTGCGCATAGCTGCAGGATATTTGTTAGGATGATTACATTTGATGTCTTGCAGCATATGTCCAAGTGTTTCCGTCATACACTTGGCATGCATATATCGTTCTTCATCCGTCTCACTGGCTGCATAGTCACAACAGTCTGTGTACCATTCTTCATGCGGAAGATCACTCTCCACTACGTATTTACGGCTGTCTATGGCTTCTGACCAATAGGTCAGGTAGCGGATTAGTACGTCATGAGGCAATGCCTTCAGCTCTTCTACGACTTTCTGAATTTTCTTGTCTACAACTAAATCGTAATAATCGCCTTCGGCGTTGTAGATGAAATCGAATGAGTCTTTGTGCATGTTCTTTATTCTGTTATTGCTTTAAATAAAAATATTATCACCAAAAGGATATTAGGAGAACAATAGCTATTTATTCCATATTTTCAGTAATCGTTCATTAACCTTTTTATATGGCGTAAATGTTTCAATTGCTTTTACCGACATATTACATTGCTTTAGATAGTCAACAAGTCCTTGACTTAGAATCTTACATTTATCCCATTTCTCAATCTTATAAGAAGATGATGTATAGCTTTTCAGCTTATTCCAGATTTCATCACTCATCAGATTCTTGCTTAATTGCTTATAGATGTGCTGAAAACTATGCTGCAACAAAGATATGGACATCTCATCTGTCCAATTGTGTGCAAGAACATACATATAGACATAGTAATCAATATCCATCGAGTTGTTATCCATTTTTATCAGCACATTCCAATTTGCAGATGAAGTACATTTAAGTAATGCGCTATCTGGTTTCACTTGATGGATAAAAAACAGTTCAATACGCCTATTTATATTCGATTGTACTCTTAACCATGCCAAGAGTTCTTCCATCTTATTAAGACCACTTTGTAGTAGGGACGGAGATACCAACCGGTATCTGTCTGAATTTGCTGCATCAAAGATGATGTCTATGGAATTTTTTGCATTATCCACAATTCTCAGAGACAAAGAATCCTGTACAAGTGTTTCTGTTTCTATGATTCGAATTAGAAGCGTATTCCAATGAGCAAACTCATTAAAGTCATTACTGCTATATTTTAACAATAACGTTTGGAATTGTTCAACTGGCAAATATAACCATATACCAGAAATAAAGAATCTTTTATTTATTACAAGTAAAGGAAACATTACTTTCCAATTTGGTATTACTAAACTCAACAATTCCTGTTCTTCTAATATGTCAATAGAATAAGATAGTGCTTGACAAGCATATTTATTAGGTTTTTCTAACTTAACGATTTCATTTATCAGTGAAAGAAAATCGGACTTGTTCTCCTTATGCAAAAGTTGCACTCTACTTTTATAGTTAATTATACCAGAAGCCAATCCTGCGACATTGTTAAAGACTGCTATTTGATACAATATATCTTTTTCAGTACCAAAATAATGAGATATTTTTTGAGATAAAAAGTTGTATTTTAGGACCATGCCATCTTCTATACCAGGAAAATACTCTTCAAACAAATGCAAGATATCAGCATATTGCTCAATTTTGGCATTCCCCTTGATTGCCATATCCAATCTTTTCATTAAAATGGCAAAACCAATTAGTTTGTTTTTGTCATCTAAAATATCATCACTAAACAGTCTGATTAAGCTGGGCAGTTGGTCATTTTCCTTTTGTGATTCTTCATATATATACCTGATTCCTTCATCAAAGTTCTCAATGGTCAACTTCTCATTCCAAGGTGCTGTAGCCAAGTCCACGCTAACCTCATTATCTGTAAACTGTATTGAGAAATCTGCTTCTCCACATTTTCGGTAAGAAGAAGACCCTGTACTAAAAGAGGTGGTTTTTAAGATACCTAGTGGAATATATTGAAGAAAATACAAGCATAGCTCTGCGTAAATATTCTGACTCTTATCTATGTGTATCACAAGATTTTTATTGCCACATATCAAAAAAAGATACATAACCAATAAAGAAATGCTATCAAACACATGAAAAATGCAGTTCGAGTTTCTTTTATCGAATGTATCTATCTCTATTTTCTTTTGATAGTATTCATATTCATTCTTCTTTGGTCTTTTGAAATAATTCGTCAATACCCGAAAATCAAAATTCCTATCAATATCATTCAAATCTACAATCAATGTATGCGTCCATACACATCCTGGACGTTCCATTTCTGATGCGTACCATGATTTGGCTATAGCATATTTCTTTCCACTATCCAGTGGGTAAAATGTCATATAGGCATCTTCATCAGATTCATCACGATACCCTGTCCAATCACTGAGCGTGGACATCAAAGAGGAATCATTAGATGGTTTCATTATAAAGGAACTTGCCAACAAACCATGTCCTTTGTAATACCCGTGTAATGTTTGTTCTATTATCATTATTTCAATAGTAGATATAATGGTATAGACAAATCGTAGAGGATAGATGTTTCGTCTTCTACAAATGATCTATTGCCATTCTGCATTTGCTTCCTTACTTCTTTTTTTATTCCATTGTAATTTTCCGGATTTTCATTTTGAGGATATTCTCGTCCTTGTGCGCTAAGCCCTATGATTTGTGCGTTATTTATATTGTGTTCTATATAGTTATATAACGCTGGAGATTCCTCTTCAAGGTATTCTTGCGGATTTTTTGGTGTTCGGCCATTTTTCGTTTGCTTGTCCCATTGGGACAGAACTATTACGACCCTATTGAATTTCTTTTTACTCATCAAGAATTTCAGCACCATGATATTCATGGCAGCAGGTGATATGTCTGTTGTTTTGAACGGCGGAATATCTGTCGCAGGACTTTCTTTCTCATCATCTTCTGTTCCAAAGTCATCCTCAAATTCGCCAACAGACACATCACTGATAAAGTATACCAAACTGTCTGTATTATCCAACCATTCCGTCAATAAGTCGGATTGATTCAGCTCTATCAAATCTCGAAATGTTTCGCCAAGAAAATCTGGAACTTCTACTTGAATCGTTTCTCCTGTACTGACCACTCTTAGATTTAGCTGTACTCGCTCATTTTCATTTGAATTTGTGCGATTAATAGCCCTCATATCTTTGTAGGCATCACTGAGCTTGTTCAATACGCTAATATCCTCTGGTAGGTTATTATTGTCTGCTACCAATTTCAAATCTGCATTCTTGGCAGGATGTCTCAAACAATACCACAATGCTCCTATATATGTAGACTTTCCTGAACTTGGTAGTCCCGCTATCATACATTTTGTCATAACCTCATCATTTTTCTTTCAATAATGTTTGTACCCAATTCACTTCTTTGCATTCTTTGTAATCTTCCTTGTCCAATAGGCTTACGATATAATTAAAGGCTTCCAACATTCCTTTATCATTCATGTCATTCGATTTCGTTTCAAATGTATGCGCAACTTTTATTGAAAAATCGGAAGCCAACTTTTCTTCAAAATCTTTACGATTGTTTTTGTACAATTTGTCCTTTTCTTCTGCGTCATTGGTGTCTATTTTGTTGTAGAGGATGTCAAATTGTTTAGGAATGTCAAACACTTTTGCAGAGGACATTCGACTAAGTAGCATCTGAAACTTGTCGTCAAAGTCTATGTATTCATCATCATTATTCAAAACGCTACAGTCAATAAAGAACAGTATGTGCTTGCTATTGATAAGCCCTTTGTCTTTTTTAACATCTGATAAATTGTCTACATAGTTATTCTTATATATTTCTCCTGCTTTGTCGGATATTATAAGTTTTTTCTTTATTCCATCCTTGTACAAAGTTAGAGTCAGGAATTGTCCTTCCGTAGTTACTGTCCGAACATTTCGTTTGGATGTTTTAAAGACTTCATTTCTGACATGTGCTCTTCTCTCAAACCCAACAAAAGTGTCAGAGTCTATTATCTTGTATCCATTGATTTCTCCTTTAAGCATAAAAGTATGATATAGAGAAGCGACAAACGTGGATTTTCCTACTTCTGAAAAACCAACCAAAGTTATCAAATGAGTATCTGCATCTCCAAGAACGTCGTTTATGTTTTTATCATTTAAAGCATCGCAATAATATTGAGAAACAGAGCTTTTATTATTCAATTCTAAGCCAGCTTCCAAGTTCTTTGTGACACTGGAAATTGACTCTAATAAATCTTCTTTGTTTTCCATTTGCTATTTCAATAATTTTTCCAACAATAATTCATGATAGAGGTACACAAAAAATTCCTTGGGCTTTAATCTTATTTTATTTAAGTAATCAATATTTTCACTATTCATAAGCCTATTAACTCCCATAAGAATCAATGATGATTCAGAATTTATTTCTTCAGACAGAACTACGCCACTGTCAGCAATCTTTCCCAAGATATTGCTCATTTTCTGTCCTTTCCCTTCTTTGTCGATAAAAGTAATAGACATGAGTCGTTTGAAGTCATTTAATGTCGGCAGTTGGGGCATATTCAAGAAATAGTGTTCCAATATGCTAACAACACGCATAAAAGGGTCTTTCTCATCAAGTTTTGAAATAAATTGTTCCATTTCTGCATCAAAAGCCATTAGGACAAGTGATTGAATACTCTCGGACATTTCATCATCAATATCTTCATTTACGCGAAAGTCATCTTTGAACATTGAACGTGCAAATTCACAAGAGTATTCTTTTTCTCCTATTGACAAGTCACCCAAATATACTGTACTTTTAAAATATAGAGTACATAATATATTGCTATACTTTAGAGTTTTCCATTTACCATGAACTACCAACATCATATTTTGTAACGCAAGAGAACGGATAGTTTGTTCTTTTCTGTCTTGACATTCTGCAATCGCCAAGTAAATACAGAAGAAAACTAAAGCATGATTTACACGTGTTGGGTATGTTGATTCTCTCTCTCTGTTTTCTGAAACATAATTTTCAATGAAATTATTTAGCTTTGGCCATTCTTTGCCTTTGATATAGTAAATGAGAAGTGATTCGAAGGTCGAGAAGGAAAAAGACTCACTTTTGACGAAGTTTGAGCAAGCCCTTGCTAATTGCTCTATTTCGTCTGTATCAAGTGGTATTATTAGACCACTTTGCATCAATATATTATTTAGAATTTCATTCATTCAACATTATATTATATAGTTCTAACCATTTGTTGTCTGTTCTTATTTTATTCAAGAAGGCTTGGTTCCTGATATAAGCCGAACCATTACAATCCATATCGGGATATAGTTGTTTAATGATTATTTTACACTGTGGATGTTTTATAAATTTATGACGGATATCACGTTTTGTTACACCATCAGGCAAATCCTCTTGGTTTACACTTTGGACGTTAGCCTTTCTTTGCCATGTATTGCGGTTCTTCAATACAACACAGAATCTCTTGGATTGTTTCTTATCTTCGTCAAAACATTCTCCATTATAGATGCGGACTTGCAGATTAATGTTTAATATGTCTTCTCCGTCTTCATGCTTGTCTATACTGAGTTCTATGATATTGTAAACTGGCTGATAAGTGTCATCATTAATGTCTCCAGGATTCAAAGCTCCAGAATACACATGAACGGCATTATTTACCATATTGCTTTCTGCTAAATGGACATGTCCGTATAATTGCAAGGCATATCTTCTGTCCAAATCTTTCTCTATGGATTCTCTGTTCAATAGAAAGTCTAAAGGGTGATGACACATTAATATATTTATAACTCCATCATGAATTTGAGCTTCATGATAAGCTAACATAGGCAAATACAAAAGATGCCCCTTTTGCCTTTTGGGGTCTGTATCATAATCTTGAAGGTCGCTTGTTAATGCAGAATTGACTCCATATAGATTGATTTTATAACCGTTAAGTTCTTCATCAAATTCATAACACCAATACATCTGTGAATTGTCGTATTGTTCTTTATCTTCATCCAACGCAGACAACATGAATGGTTCTGCGCAATCTCGTTCGTTATTGCAAAACTCATTGTATTCTTTGAATGGAGTATATAGTTTCTTGATAAAGGTAAAGTCCTCTGTTATCATGTTTAGCCATAACTTGTCTATGTGTGTGCCGTGGTTGCATAAAGATGTATGTATAAATTCTCTGATACATTTAGGATGCTCATTTACATTTTTATCATGGTTTCCAGGTACTGTATACACTTCATCTGGTTTGCAATCTATTTTAGTGCATAACTCATTTATGAATATATTGGCACGCTCATATTCATCTTTTGAGCCACTAAAGGCAATGTCTCCACAAAGTAGAATCTTATCGAACTTATTGCCTGTCTCTTGGCAGTAGTTTTCTAAATCTTCTATCATACTATTGCGTATGTCTGTATAATCGTCGGCAGCATTGGGCTGCTTTGTCCAATGTATATCAGACATTTGTAATAATCGTATAACTTCCATATACTCCCTTTTCAATTAAAGTATCATGTCTTTCATAACCTTCTCGACCTCTTCCAATGGCACATTCAACATCCGCGACACATAGAGCGGAGTAATGACATCCATGCTTCCCGACTGACGTTCCATGCCAATTAGATACTCAATATTCTTTTTTAAATCTCCAAGACTATTTGAGAATGTAGCTGAAGCCTGTTCCTTGTTTTCCGCTTTCTTTGCCTTGAAAGCATCAAACGTCTCACTGCCATCCTCACCATATTTTCCGTCCTTTGCCTCTTATATAACCGATGGCTCCAGTACTTCTACAGTATGCCATGCACCTTGTGGCACAACACAACCATAATTACCAACGGTGGGGTCAAGATGAATACGCTCTTTCTCCTTTCCGTTTTCATCACAGATAACCTCCACGATCTTACCGCACAAGAGAAAAACATTCTCCGTACTTTGTGGATGCCTGTGGATAGGAACAACGGTTCCTGGCAGCAGGGCATTCAACATGCGTTGCGAATTATCATTGCCAGATGTTCGCAAATCCAAATTTTGACGCAATCGAGGATTAACAACAGCTTGCTCAAAAAGCTTACCTAAAAATTCTTTATTAATTTCCATAATTGTAGTAAACGAACAAAACATGAACCCCATAAATTATACGAAAGACGTTCATATAACCTATGAAATTCATGTCTTGAGATTTGTAAATGTTATTTCTTTAGTGAATTAAGGTATTCCTCATGCAAGTGATAGTATCTCTTCATGAACAATACGTAGGCGATAGCCAATACAGCTAATGCTCCAATCAAATACATCCAATGGCAAAGCGCAGTATTAGGACATAGATATACAAATCCCAACGATACAGCCAACTGCATAATCATATATAGTAGCGTAACTTTTACATGCCCAATCTTCAGCTCGTTTGCCATAATCTGGTAAGCATGCTTTCTATGCGCCTCACCTAAATTCTCATGCAACATAATACGATGTATGATAGTCAAACAACCATCCACACCATAGACTAATAAGAATATCAGCCATGTTATATCTTCTGTCTTGATAATAACATTACCTAACAGGAACAACATAATGAATGCTATACCTATTGACCCGACATCGCCAGCAAAACATTTAGCTTTGCCCTTCGGTCGGAAATTGAATATACAAAAAACTATTGCTGCAATAATCGTTGTAAAGATCAGCGATTGCGCCACAAACTTATCGTCAGTATTTAAAGCTGCTAATGGAAGTAAAACAGCTAATGAATATCCAGCCGTTATGCCATTTATTCCGTCCATAAAGTTTATTACGTTTGTTGCTCCTACATAAACAATTAATGCTACCAATACTATCCACCACATACTCCAATGTAGGATTTCCAACTGATAGAAAGCCATGGCAGCTGCTGCAAACTGTGCTACCAGTCTCATAGAATCGGGCAACGAACGAATATCGTCCACAAAGCTCACACCTGCTATAAGTGTCACACCTGCAAGGAACCATGGATATTCAAAGCCAAAGAATGCGCTCCATACCCATGCTCCAATCAGAAAGATAATGCCACCGCCACGCAACACTATCGTCGTATGCGATGACCTTTGGTTTGGCTTGTCAATTATGTTATACTTATCCGCAATGCGGAAATACACGAGTTCTGCCAATAAGAGCAGAATGAAAATAATGTAATAAGACATATCTAATTTCTATTGATGTTTAATGTGAGTTCTCCAGTTATAGGTTTGGGATGTGCTGGCTCAACTATTTTCCAAGATATAGTCAGCTTTGACGTAATACGTGAGTCAATATAAAAACCAGGTATGGTATCACGATTTGTCATATATTGATTAAGGTTGTCCATTGTCAACATAATAGGAGACTTTACATGTAGTTCTTCATCCAATCTCTTATATTTGTATTCTGTCGTTCCCAAATTGAGACAAGGAAAAGAATGACCTTTTGCTAATACAGGCTTATTCATAACATAATCAATACACTTCACAAATGAATTATTATCAAATACCACAGTGTCATTGCTAAAATTAATCTCTATATTGCATTTTCCCGTTGGAATTTTCCCTTTGTTTTTGATTACGAACTTGACAGGAACTAAAGATTTCCTTTCAAATTCCTCAATTACTGTATTTCTAATCTGTTGTTCTTTGTTTTTCAAATACAAACCACGTTGAGAATTATAAATTCTATAATTCTCTGGTGATTGTGATAATTGAACCCACGGATTATTATAAGGATTTTGTAAATGTGCTTCTGGCAACAATTGTATTTCCTCATTTAATTGTTTTTTCACCTCATCTTCTATATCAAAAGATGTGCTTATTGAAACAGACATTACATCTGTGCCATTATCAAATGTTATAATTGGTTTTGACTTTCTACTGACGATTGGAGAGATATAACGTGTCCAAATAGATTGTTTTACGAAGAACCAAATAACGCCAACAATACTTGAAATGGTCAGAAAGGCTGTTAGAAAATTTATCACAATAGTCATTTGTCACTCCTTTCCTTTATTGGCATTCCACATACGATTAAATTCTCTTGTATATGTAGACGCAAGTTCAAGAGTATTTTTATGCACATTTATATCCTCGTCATTCTTTGTTTCCGCACTATTAGTCCAATTATAAGAACCATCTAAAACCGTTTGGTTATCTATTACACAGAATTTGCGATGCATTATTCCATGTCTTTCTCCTCGAATTTCAAGATGATCGATTCCTGTCAAATCCACACCTTTTGATTTGTTAATGCCATCTTTATACCGAATGACACGTACAACACAACCTTCACCTTGTTTTTCCAATAACTTATCACGTAGCGTTTCGTTTGTAAACCATGCAATACATAAATCTATTGAAGCCTTTGCGGTTTCTAATGCCTGCAATATTTTACTTTCGATTGCTTTGAAATGCACTTTTGAATCTACCACTATTGCCTCTTCATGTACTCCTGAGAAGTATTCGTCTAATAAAGCCTTAACCGATTTTTCTAATGTTTTCCCATCAATCATAGGTTTGGGATATACTGTAAGAGTATCACCTTTATGGGCATTACTCATAGAAGGAGTTATTTTTACCTTCTTGACCTCAATACAAGTTTCTATAAGTGTTTTATACTCACCTATATCATGATTATCAAGAAAAAACACTTTTATATATTCCTTTTCATCTGGAGCTTTTCTAATTTCTGTTGAGAACCTCTGCTTCATATCTTTCTGTTTAAATTATTATATTTTAATATTTTATAGCATATCCAATATTTCTCCACAGCAACGTTTGGGAAATTGAAAGAAACCATTCTTTGTATACAAGATGATAAGTACTATTTACAATAAGTACATGCATGTGTGGATTAGCTCAATCAATCCAGCTCTGGCTTATCCTCCCTCAAATAAGCCCAAACCGAGTGTGACAATTCTTTTATCATTGAATCGCCACAGAAATACTTAAATTTCCAACTTGAGCGCAGCACACCGATAGCCTTTTCAATGCGCTGCTTCATTAAGTTCTTCGACAACGTCACTTCCTTGAATGTGTCATCAAGCACTCGCTTGTCTATCGGGAGCAAGTCCTTATAACTGCATTTGCCAAGTATATAGTCTGTCAAATGATTAAGGCAATCTACAAAGTTCTTCAAGCCAAAACGAATGCATTGTTTGTCAAACTCGTTCCAGTCAAGCGTGTCTTTGAAAGCCTGTCGCATCATAGCCCAATCACATACATGCTTAATGCTCATCTTAGAATATAGAAAATGACCATTGGCATGCTCTATCATAAACAGAGCCTGAAACATTTCAGGAGGCAAGGCAAGCTTTGTATCATCAATATGTTGCGGGGTATAATCATTCAGCAAACCTACCAAATACATCTCCAAGTCTCTAGTACGCTTACTGCGCTTCACCGAACAGCAGTAACGATGGTTTTCTACAGCCAGACCTTTATACGAAAACATCGAATGTTTGTAGTAATCCGCATCCACCTTGCTTCCAGTAGAAGCAACCACTGAATTACCTGATACGTATGCATTACAACCATCCGATTTATTTATTAAGAAGCAATCCAAATCACATGAAAAACGATGCGAAGGAATTGGATAAAGCTTAGATATGGAAAGTCCCTTCAAAACATATGTGCAAATACCATTGCTGTCATACAGTTCTGAAAGACTTTTGGCTGCACAATAATTTGCTGCATATCGCTTTTCTTGTGCCATCAAACTTCCTATCCATTGCATCTTCACCGCTTTAGTTTGAGCATCCTGCCTTACCACACCATTGTATGCAGTAGACAATTTCTGTAGACCATCCAAAGCTATAGCCGGTATCTCCTGCTGTTGCGACAAATTAAACAAAGCCTTCAAGTCAAGTTCTTTCTCTATAGACTTAGGCATCTTACCCAATGCGGCCTGCAACAGGATTAACAACTGAGTATAATCAGAACGAAGCATTTCTGTCTTTTTATGTATAACGAAGATCAAACAACCTTCTTCAGTTTTTTCAATATATTGCTTGGCAAGAAAACAAATAATCCTGTAAACCAAGCCTTCACCACATTCATCTTCAACACCGTCTGATACATCTTCACCACAGCCTTCAGCATTACCCACTTGTTGCTTGTTTCAGAACCAGGAATATGACGATATTTCCACAAAGCCTTAGGATAGGTATAGATATAATCCACATCCTTTAGAATGTTCATCCATAATCCCCAGTCCTCAGCCCTGCGGAGAGGCGGCATGTACTTTTTGCCAACTCGCTTGGTATCAAACAAAACTCCTGGAGTACCAATGTTGCATCCAGCAATCATAGATTTGTACGACTGTCTTGGTGCTTGCTTCATAGTGTAATAAGGCTCCAACTTCTCGTTGGCATCCTCATACCAAGTGCAGGTAAGTTCATACTCATTGTCTTGCATAAACTTCAACTGCTCCTCTAACTTAGTAGGATACCACCAGTCATCACTGTCACAAAAACCGATATATCGCCCTTGAGCTGCACGGATGCCTATGTTGCGCGCCAAACCTGCACCACCATTTTTTTCGGCTCGGATTACCTTTATTCGGTTATCCATAGCTTGCACTTGGTTCAACACTTTGGATGTTTCTGGCGCAGGGCTACAGTCATCAACGATTATCAACTCCCAATCCGTGTAAGTTTGGGCTATGATTGCTTCAACCGTGACACGGATGTATGCTGCCGCATTATAATACGGCATGACAATACTTACTTGCATAAAAGATTTGGAATAATAGATATAAAGCAGGATGAATACATAATACAACCTGCTGTGTTTGGAAAAATCCTATAATTTAAATGTGTGTGTTTCGTAGGATTAAGATGGAATAGACTTAGATTGAGTGCATTATTTTTTTTATGGGGAAATAAACACTCTTTGGGCAAAGCTTTACTATTGCTTTTATCTGTTTTTTAATACGAATTTTTAAAGGGAACATTCCCATATAACTTTTATAAATACGCTGCAAATCGGATTTTTCGGATATACTTAGTAATAAAAAAGATCTACGCCTTTTATCAAATGATTGGGTCTTACAATACGATTGCGCTTTAACAATATCAGAAAAAACAGCCTTTTCAAGTTCCATTTTTTGCTGTATCGACTCAAAAAAGACTTTCCCCAAAGGGGTCTTAACAACTACCGCGGAGACACCTTTCGTATTTGTATCGTACTTTTCTCCCCAATAATCACCGATACGAATATCTCCATATGCCATTGTACTACGAGAGTTACAGTCGTAACAAGCTTCATTCATAATATCCCCTCCAAAGAATATATCAAAGAAAGGATCTTTAGATTTTTTACTTGTTACCTTATGTGTATCGTAATAGAAGTCCATACTGTATTCATGCCACGCATACGTTTTACTGCGAAATGTTACCTTGTCATAAGTTTCACGACCTGTGACGTTCTTCGTATTCGATAGGTACGATTTCCATAATTTCATGGAAGGACAACCATGACAGAATATATCAACTAAAAGATACTTTTCTGGATTTCGCTTGTATTTACTCGTCTGTGAGAATCCGTATATTTGGCAAGGTGTTCCAAATATAGCATACTTCTGTTCAGTCTTGTCTTTCAATACTTCGTCAAAGCCATCTGTTGTTAGGCTTTGAAAATATTTTGACCCATAGAATTGGTCAAGTTCGTCTATCGAAGAAGCAACAACAGATTTGGCTATGTTTTCTTTTGTGTCGTATGCACATCCCATCACCTTGTAGCCCCTGTAGATACATTCTTCCATCAATACTCTGGATATACCTCCGCTACTCGATGCTCTTAGTTGTTCGTCATCTTTGTTCACGGCAGCATAACAAACTTCATGCGCGTCGCTCTGTATCAAGTTCTCATCGTATTTATAGCAAGACTTTTTACAGAGATTGCATTCCACACATTTATCTTCATCTACGACAGGTTTATAGAATCCCTCGTCGTCTGATTGAATCGTGATTGCATTTTTTCCACAGACGCTGGCACAAACGCCACATCCCGTACATGAGCGCAAACCCTTATTATCACAAACGTTACTTTTCATTCTTCTTTATTGAATTTATAGCGTTATTTACATAGTCGTATGCTTTCTTACGTTCTACGTTCAGAATTTCTTCAGAATGTTCAAAATCCAAATTGTTAAGTTCTTCAACTACATTCTTCGGCTGATAGCGGTCAAGCATATCTACCTTTCGTAAAATAGACAATACACGTTCCGATTGTTTGTTTGCAGAACCATATTCACGTTCAAATGCAAAGAAGGGAGTGTGCATATTAAGAGCAAAAACAGTTCCATGGAACGAATCTGTACATACTACTTTTGCATTTGCCACAAGTTCTACAAATTCCTTAGGCCCTGCAGCAACCAATTCATCGCAGTAATCCATATTTTCAAACTTATATGGAATAGCAATAATCTTGCAATTCAGTTTTTCTTTTATTGCTTTCAGGCTTTCTATGGCGAGAGCTGACGGTCTATCAAGAAAATAAGCAAGCACATAGCCTTTAGACTTATCCTCAATACTTAGTATATTCCTCCATTCATCAGCATTGACAATAAGCGTTGGGTCAAGCAAATGTAAGGCATCATGTCCAGTAATTTCTTTTATCAGTTTTACGCCACTATCTTCACGTACTGACAAATAAGGATAATCGCTTATCCATTCACTCATTTTTTCCTTATTATAATTAGCAATAAAATCACGTCCGAAACTTGGTGACAAAGCTATACGCTTATACTTTGGAGCAAAACGTAAATAATACAACGGATCAACATATAGCGTAGAAGAATTCCATATTTGGTCGCTACCAGAGAAACATGCTACGGCATCTTTTGCCATATGTTTCAACTCACCCCATGAGACATTAACGGGTTTGAGGTATTCATCAGTAAAGGCAAAGAACTTTTCCTCTGTGCCTTGAACAAATGCCTTATTATATGAAATACCGTATGTTTTCAACGCATTGTTTTTCTTCAAGAATATCGAACGATACAAAATGGTTATTAACTTTCCTAATCGAACATCACGCCCTTTCACTAATGATTTCAATCTGACAAGATCACATTCGTAGCCTGTTTTTTGTATGATTTGCTTACCTGCTAAAGCTTGAAGACAGGAACCATAATTGAAAGCGGAAAAGACAGTTGTGAGTAATGCTTTTTCTTTCATCAAACTCTGTTTTTTTTAATTCTAATAATTGGAAATAATAGTAATTCCCTAACTCTTGATGCTACACGTGTGGCAAAAAGGGAAGGATTGTAACCTCCATGCATAAAAATTTTAATGTATTCCCAAATTAGTCGGAGATTATTGATAATTTGTTCATTTATAGACCTATTGATGAATGACGCACTTGTATCTCTATATCTTCTATAATAAATTGCTTTTGGAGATGTTAAAACAATGTTTTTAATTTTATTTGAAATCAAGAACATAAATAAACTATCTTCACCAATTCTAAAGCGTTTATCGTATCTTCTGTTGCCTATAATGTTCATTGGTATGAGCTTCATACAAGGACCAGAAAAATATTTTCGAGCAATAGTAGACAAATTGTTGCATTTGTTTTCAATACAATAGTAATATGCATCCGTTACAGTATAATGTATCTGCTTGTCGATGTTACCATCTTTAAAAGCATATGGATAACAAAGTGAGACTATGTTATTAGTACTGCTTGCTTCTTTATATAATTCTTCTAGAAATACAGGTGAAATAAAATCATCATCATCTATAAATGTCACGTATTCACCTTTAACATTATCTAAAGCAATGTTACGAGCATTTGACACACCTCCTTCATCTGTTTGAAAATACTGCACATGCAAATCAGGATGGTTTGAAAGCCAATCTAATATTTGGGTATTATATGGCTCATTGCAACCATTCAACACAAGCACAAGTTCATAATCAGACTTTGGAAAAGTTTGATTATATATAGAATCCAAACACTCCCACAAATATCCCTGTGGTTTATATGTGGGAACAATAACAGAAATTTTCATACTTTAGATTTATAAACTTCAATGTATTTTTTTGCAACCTCAGAGATTCGAAATTTGTTAAATACTTCCAAGCACTTTTGTTTCATATCCTTTATCTCTATATCAGTACAAGAAACAAAAGACTTTAATGCTTTATAATATTCCTCTTCACTTGAATCAGTAGATAAAAATCCATTCACGCCATTGGTTATAACTTCTGGTATACCACCTACAGGAGAGCATATAGGAATACATCCAGCGGCCAATGCTTCTAACAAAGTAACCGGCATTCCTTCCCATATAGAGGGCAAGCAAAAAGCGTCTGCCTCAGCAAGCAAATCACGTACATCGTTCCGTTCACCCAAATAAATAATGCGTTCATTTAAATATGGTTCTATTTCTGACCATATTAGCAGATCCTGTTTTTGCCCAGCAATTAGTAATACAACATCATCTCCTTCACTGATGAGTCTATTAAAAACCTTTACTAAAATGACTTGATTTTTAGGTTCCGAAATTCTGCCAGGGTGAAGGAATAACTTAGTTTTATCTGTTTTTCTATACTCAATAAGTTTACTTACATTATTTTGTGCGATATAATCTGGAACACCATTATATATCAATGTACTATCCAAACCATAATATGCCGCAAAAGACCGTTTTGATTCTTTAGATATAGTAACAGGGTGGATATAGTCTTTTTGAAATGCATATTTCTTTATTCTAATGAAACGCTTATCCCAAATAGTATTTTCTTTTGCTGCATCAGAATGTATTGTATATACAAACTTCACACGTTTATGCAACATAAAAACAGCCAAAGCATAATAATAGAAGAATCCATGAATATGCACAACATCATAATGCCCATCCCTTATATATCTATATATATCGAAGACTTCTTTAATTGAAAAACCTGGTATTTTTTTTCCTAATGATATACGATGTACAGATGAAGACAATTTTTTCTCAAATACATCTTCTTTCTTTGGTTCAAAGATTGTGCATAAAGTTACGTCATGAACCTTAGCCATTTCATTCACTAAGCCACAAATCATGGCTTCAATACCGCCCCCAGCCATAGAGGGATGAATATGTAATATTTTCATTTCTTTGGTAATCTACTTCTTATTAATTTTGATGGATTTCCTCCAATTATGGAGTATTCTGGAAAATCTTTACAAAGTAAACAACAGGCGCCTATTACGGATCCTTTAGCGACATGGCGACCTGGAGTAAATGTAACGTCACGTCCTATCCATACATCATCTTCAATTATAGTTCGACCTTTTGTTACAAAACCTTGTCTGTTCATTGGAATTGACAAGTCATCTATTTTGTGATTCTGAGATAAAATATAACAATTAGCCCCCATCATTACATCTTTACCAATACATATATCACTTGGGACCATAGAATTGATTCCCAAACCACTATTGTCGCCAAGTTCAACCAATCTTCCAGAACCAAAACACGCGCCCTTTTCGATGTTTACATTCTTTCCACAATATTTAAAAATTCGTCTGCAAAGCATAAAACGAATTCTCCGACTTACCCCCCACCATTAACATGTTTTGTGATTTTGGAAGATGGCGTGCAATACCATAGTACAAAGCCAAAGCGATGATTTGCATTATACGAAAATCTTTTCCTAAAAATTTCATTGTTGTATTTGTTTAAATTTATAATAAGTTTCACTATAAGAGGCCAGCAATATAAAAAATCCAATCAGCCATAAATCCACATAAAATACATAGAAGAAGTTATCAAATAAATATATTAGCCCGCAAATAAAAAACACTAAATACGCCTTATCGTGATATGTTCTCATTCTGTTCCATTGTTTTTTTATAAACATAAGTAAAAGAGTTACATAAATGAGAAATCCAAAGACACCCGTATTTGCAAATAATTCTGTGTATGTACAATGAGAAAAATGCCTGTTGAATGAATACCTAACATAATTCCCGGGACCAACCCCCATGACCGGATGTTCAAATCCAACTTTTATAGCATCTTGCATCAACACACCCCTAATATCATCTTTTGCATCTTGTTCTGAACGAACTTTAAGAAAACTATTGTCATACGCATCTGCTATTTTGTCTATACTTGAAATACATATGACAGAAGCAATTAAAATAAATACAACTTTCCGCTTTGCGCTTGCTCCTTTGATATATCTGATATAAGTTAATAATGCCAAAAGCGGCAATTGTATTATAAGAACTTGCCGTGATGCTGTTAACAATGCTACAATAAAGGATATTATGTACATTGCCAAAAAACATATTCTAAATACACGTACAACAGAATCCTTTTTAACTAAAAAGGTATTTCCTAATTCGTATAATGCAAATGTAACGAAGAATGTATAATAGGCAACCGTGTTAGCGTTCAACTTCTCGTCGTTCAATCTATCCTTTGATGTATCAAATCCTTCTATTAATATATGATTGTTGGCATATATTAGGGCCTGTATGAATAAAATTATAAATATACCATACAGCCAAGGTATGCAACGTTTGTTTTTTGAAAGATTCGCTAATGTAACAGAAAATACGAATACTCCTAACAGGTTTTTCATTTGATAGTTAGCCTCTTGTATATACGTAGCACCGATGTATGTAAAAGCAATCCACAAAATGAGATAAAATAAATACTTTACATATTTATTTGTTTTTATACTATTTCCAACAGAAAAGCTAAGAAAAAAGCTTAATGGAATTGCACCATATAATGCAATAGGATTTAAACTATCATTCAGACTTACAGATGCCGCAAAATATAATAGTATGATGCAAATTGTTTCTATTTTATTCATGAGAGTTTAATATGAGTTATGTCAACTGTTCATACAAAGCGATTATCAATATGCTCTATATCTCTTTCGAGGGTATAAATGAACCATAGTGAGAAAGACACGGATTTTCTCAGATGCCGATATGTATTTTGATAAAAGGACTTGTTTGTTCAGTCCTAAAAACATATTATTCCAAATATTATAGTATTGTTTATCATACACAATTGGATAAAGCACAGATCTTATAAAATTTTTATATACGACAAGTGCATCTTTGTATTCGTCATCCAGTTTCTTATTTTTAATAAAGTTCATCACGATGGTTGTATTACATGAAAGCTGATTAAATTTACTTATACAACTATCCCTTGTACATACTTTTGTTATGGATTCAGAATTATAAAAATATTGGTAATATGGCTTGTTTATATATGATAACGTTTTACAATTCCATAATAATTGTATTGTTGTTACCATGTCTTCTCCCATAGCACCTTTGGGGTATTCAATGTTGTAATAAGCTTTTCTATTGAAAAGCTTATTACAAAGAGACCATGGATCTCTTTGGAAAAGACATTTCTCTATTAACTGTTTAGGAGATTTGGCGTGACACGCATTTATAGTTTTAATAACTGATGTACCATTTGTTACAACGTAGTCACACACGACAATATCTGCATCTTCTTCAATGGCTTTATTGTACATTTGTTGATACATGTCTAACTCAACCCAATCATCACTGTCACAATGCGCTATAAAATCACCTGTCGCCAACTTGATTCCATATCTACGTACATTTGGCAAACCGCTATTCTGAGACATTTTTTCAATACGTACATTTTTATGCTCTTTATTTAATCGTGGTTGATATTCTTTAATGATATTTTCAAGAATAGCTATAGATTTGTCTGGAGAACAATCATCCACAAAAATATATTCGATATCATCCAATGTTTGCTCAAACAAACTGCGAGCACAACGTTCTATATATTTCTCAACTCCATAAACAGGAATAATAACACTTACTTTTGGCATACGACAATATTTATATTTTACCTATGATAAAGTTTTTTGTAATTATGCTAATTGCTATTTATTTTTCAACAATATAGATTTCATCTTGTTGATAACTCTTTTCCAAATAGGAATAGGAACGTATAGTCTACAACCATATTTCCTCATAAAGTCACACGGACTCAGCTTTATCAACTCATTATATATGAAGTCCCTCTCTTTGGGTCTCGCATCTGGGCGAATCAAATTATGATTATCTATGATAGCATCTTCATAAGATTTTTCTTCAAAATAAAGTTGATTCTTTATTTTGTCAAACATTGCCTTGCCTTTTTCTGTATTTGTCATTACCATGGACACTCCCATTGATACCTTCCCTTCAAACGGTGTCTTTCCAGACAATATTCCCCAAAAGTCACAAATTGTACAATCTCCTTGGCGATGCTCACCAGTAAAATGACAATTATAGCAAGACTCTCTATGAATCCATCCCTTTAGATATGCACAAATATAACTGTGTTTCTCGCGAGGTATATCCCAAGATCTTCCATCTTTAGGTTTTACTGAATTCGTGAAATACACAGAATTATTTTGGTTGCGGAAATAATAATTCTCATATTCTTGTTTATCTGAAACTCCTATAGCTTTCAGATACGATTTAAAAAGTCGAGGAGAAGGAACACCATGACAAACCAAATCTATCGTAAAAAGATTTTGGTATTCTTTTCCAAGATACGAACGCAATCCTGCAACTTGACAAGGCGTACCAAGAAAAAACACCTGTTTGTCTTCCAACAAAAGTTTTCTAATATTTTTATAGATTTGTCCTGGTTCACTTTGTACATACTTAGATCCTCTGAGCTGTTTTAAATCTTCCTTGCAAGTAGACGTTTTTATTTTTAGATTCAAGTTTTCGTCAAAGGCAGACGCACATACAACACCATTTTCTAATTGGTAGAAATAATTGGCAAAGGCAGAAAACAATCCCCCAGATGCGCTCTTTTGATGTTGCTCTTTATTTAGATTATATGCTGCATATATCTTTTTATGCGTTTCCTCAAATTGTGGTATGTTAATAACAGGACACTTCTTTGTGCAGAGATTACAATCAATACATTTACTCTCGTTCACAATAGGAATAAGAAAACCATCTTTATCCTCCTGCATAGTTATTGCACCATGTGCACAACTATTATAACATGCTGCACATCCAGTGCAATTTTCCCTATTTGGTAAGTTTTGTTGCATTTTCTAAAGCCGTAGTTAAATATTTTATTGAATATCGTCTATAAGCATTGAGCTTTTCAGCTATTTGTTCCCAATTCTGAATTTCGAATGCAGAAGGAGAAGGAAGCGGATCACCGACATGGATAAATCGATTTTCAGCTCCAATTAATTTTAGTAAACTTTCCTGTCGTTCATCTTTTACACCCTTTGGGAATAAAGAATAAAAATCCTTTTGAAAATTAACAGAGAAAGCAGCTCCATGGAATGAAGAGGAAATTATAAAAGAGGCATTCTTAAACAGATTTATAATTTCTCTTGGTCCATAACTTCTGAAAGACTTGTATTTTAAATCAAGCCAATAACGTCCTGTTTCATCCAATATCACAACCTTCTTGTTCAAATGCTTTTGTATATGCTTAATAAGTTTGGTGGCATAAGGATAAGGGTTGGCCGTGTACGTTAATATATAACAGAGTATATAATCATCCTTAATTATCGGCTTGTCATCAAAAATCTTTCCCCACTCTTCACCAGACAGTAATAAAGTTGGGTCGCATGTGCATTGGGATTCTTTTCCACAAATATCCTTTACCATAGCAACACCCGATTGCTCGCGCAACGAAATATTGCAATATTGATTAAGCAAAGGACGCATATACTCTTTCTCTTCTTCTGTCAATGCCGTTGTTCCAAAACTTGCAGAGAATGCAACTTTAGGCACGTCGTTAATAAAATCAAGAAAGTAAGTATTATCCCTGCACATATAACGTGGATTCCAAACCTGATCACTTCCTGTCAAGTATATGTCATACCTTGGTGGATTCTCATGCAACGACTGTATAGTTGGATAGAGTGGAGTTTCTATCAATAGTTTTTTTCTTTCCTTCTGAAACAACATTTGTTTCTTCTGAGCGTTTTTCTTCATACATGTGCGAGCATATAATGCTAACTTTAGCCGCATAGTAAAATTCAGTTTGCAAGCCGCATATGGAGATTTCTTCTGATACTCAGAAAAATGATATTCATTTGGATACTTATAATTTATTATAGAAGTTTTATACCCAAGTCTTTCAACAACAGTTTGAGTGGCAAAAGCTTGAAGCAACGAACCAAAATTGTTTATCGCATGAATAGTTGCAATTCCTACTGTTTTCATTTTTTTATTCCTACTTTGTTTAATACTTTAATTGCCGCATTTTTTATCATAAAACGCTCAGACTTATTCATTCCTACTACCAATATAACAACACCGGATATTATCCAAGAAATCACAACGGTTAAAACTAACCGTATGAAACCATTTACAGTAATCAAATTATAAACTGAATTGCTTAGAACATAAGACAGAGCAACCACTATTAATGCAATTCCTAAAACCTTCGTCGTAAAGTCCTTTACAGGGAAAGATATATAACGATTAAGCATGAAAAGTCTTATAAGCAAACTTGCAAATGAGATTATAATAGCTATTTCAATTGTCATTTCAGGCTTAGCCCCAAGTTTCAATGCTATATAAGAAACAGGTAAATTCATTATAAGCAATCCTCCTACAATGATCTGGTACCACTTTACCTTGCCAACAGCTAACAAGCATGTGATAACTGGCGATGAGAGTGATTCTATCATCATTAGGATAAATGTAAGCCGAATGAATGAAACTGTATGCTCTGGCACATTTACCAACCATAACTGAAGAATATATTCAATATCTATAAAAAGGGGCAAAGCCAAAAAGAAATATAAAAACATCGAGAACTTAGCACCTCTTTGCACTAACTTAAACAGATTATCAAAATCTCTCTGAGCATAATATTTAGTGATTTGCGGGTTCATTGCAACCTGAAAGTTTGTTATGAAGCCTTGCACAGCACCTGTTACTTGAGTCGTTACGCCTCGTGCTGCATTGACCACTGTTCCAAAAAATATATTTATCAGAATATTAACACCTTGTTCCTTTGATACATAAGACAGTGCTCCAATTGTATTCCATCCAAAAAACGATAACATTTTTGACATTTTTTCTTTATCGTACCAGTATTTATTATGAGTACATTCTTCAAAATGTCGTTTACAATATACGGTATAACATATTCTCATAATGACAGCAACAACCATCAGTAAGACAGAATATGCAATCAATTTATCTACGGATGTTGGCAACTGTAACAACAAAACAGCAATGCCCAATTTAGAGAAAATATCTATTAAACTGATTCCTGCAAACACAGACATTTTCTCGTGGGCAATTAGAGCCGCATTATAACTTACACTAATAATCGTTATAAACAACGATATTACAGCAACTTGAAATACCCATATTGCTGCAATCAATCTTCCATCGGGGATTGTTAAATGATTAAACAATAGCCACATTCCTATTACCTCTATAGCTACAAGCGTTATTAGGGCTATTAACCATAAAATGATTTGTGATGCAACAAATGTCCTTCTCAATTCATTTATATTACCTTGTCCTATAGCATACGACATAAATCGTTGGGCTGCTGTTGACATAGTACCACTCATAAAAGAGAACATTGTTACAACGCCACCTACTACATTATATATACCATAGTCACTAATACCTAAAGCATTAAGAATAACTCTTGATGTATATAGTTGCACTACAAGGGACAGCAACATTCTCATATAGAGATACAGCGTATTCTTCGCTATCCGTTTATTGTTATTTGATGTTTGATTTGTCATTGAAATGTGTTATATATTTAATCTTATTTATAGGTCTTATATTATAAATTTTGTTCTGTTATATTGGGAATGTATCTATGTGCTTTCGCCTCAAAAACTACTCCCATCTCATCCGTTGCTTCCAATGAATGATAACGTTCTTGCTCTATCCACACACCAGGTGTTTCACTTCCCGCTTTCATTACTACCATTTCTGTTTCATTGCCTTGTTCATCATAGAAACGCTCAATGGCAGAACCATAAATACACACAACAACTTCGGAAGTGTCGGTATGGCGATGAATGGCAGACTTAGTCCCTGGCAACAGGACATTAAGCATGCGTTGTCCGTCCTCGTCCTCGGAGTCACGTAGGTCGTAGTGCATACGTAAGCGAGGACTTTTAGCAGCCTTAGCTGCTGTTTGCTCGAAAAGTTGTCTATCTAATTTCATAACGTGATGGAGTGTAGGATTAACATTAATTCCCGTTGATAGCATTTGCCACTAATGCTCCTACTTTTTACCAACTGTATTTATAACTTCCTGACCAATTGCGCCAGCAGTACCTAATATTAAATTTTCTGTTTCCATATGAACGGTTTTTAAATTAAACTTATAATAAAAACGACCTATAAGAAGTGTTGGTGATTGTTTTCATCCTTTTGTATTTTTATGTCGTCAAATCTTATAAATCCATATCAATTTTTTCACCTACTGTTCCTAAATATGCGTTTATATCAATTGCCGGCACTGTACCTATTAATTTTAGGTATTGCACAAGCTGTAAGAAAAAAGTAAAAATTGAGTTCTCTGGATGTTTGTTGAAATTTATATTCTTTACTTTACGGGAATCATAAAGATCACATATTGCTTTTGTTTCTGTTCCTTTGAATTCAGCGAAACTCTTGTCATATTCTATATAAAAGCTGTATTTATCAGCACAACAACAAAGGTCAAGGCTTTGCATACCTGTGAGTTTTTTAAGATTCTCCTCTATTGTGTTGGTTTGCTCATAGCTGCTTGTTGAAGATAAAATTCCGCCTAAAATAGGACTTAGTGGACGAGCTGGGTATGTACAACCAGTACATATCATCGGAATAGAGGTGCGTTTCAGTTTTCTTACGCTTTCTATTTTCTGACCTGCATACTCTATGTTGTTCTTGATGTCTTGCTTTACCTCAAATACAGCATATACCCCTTCTGCTGGAATGTATTTAAATCCATCGTGGTTGAATATGAATGGAGTGTAGAAAACATCATACAATACTATGTCTATCTGTTGGCTTACATTTCCCTCATGATCTATGACCATCGCCTTGTCAACATTATACCGCTTAGGCAAATATGTACGGAAGAACTCTATCCATTTATCTTCCGTAGCATCTCCTTTGCTCCCTTGATGACGAATGGCGAATCTATTGATGTTCAATGCGGCATTCATTTCAATCTGTAAGCCAGCGAACATTTCTTTCAAATCTATCATACTTTCAAATTTCAATAATATACCTTTGTCGTATAAGTAAGCGCTACTATCTGTTATACAACTATCATTTAATGAGATTATAAACAATAATGGAGTTGCCAATGCTACATTCTTATCATTGGCTATACACAGCATTGCTTGGTAATCAGTATAGCTATATTGTGTTGTTCCTTTCGGATGTGTATGCCATTCACCCAAATAGGTAAGTCCTTCCTCTGCAAGTTTTTTCCATGTTTGCTCCATACCATTCGTTTCACGCATGAATGACGCATGGGTACTTTCCGTTTTAGAAGGCATAACCAAACGTTCTACTATAGCTTCGTGACTATCTTCGGAAATGCGCCCTGCAAACATTCCACCTGTTTCATTGGGGAAAGAAGCAAAGGCTTTGCTATACATCTCGTCCAAAATGTCTTGGCTGATTTTTAGCGAGAGGTTTCTTGAGGCAATAATGTATTTCATAAGCGGTTGATAAGCATGCCATCCTGTGTTTCTGAAACATAAAAGCTACTTTCTGGCTCGATTGCTGTCAACATCCCTATAATATGTTTCAAGGCTAATTGGAGTTTTGCCGCAATATCATTGTAAGAAGCTTTGAATGTCGGGCTCCAACATCCAGTAGGGTAAAACATATCCAACGTATCAGATTTGATAATCTGCGTAAATATGAATTTGACAGTTTCTGTGATATTGTTTCCCATTGCACAAACAAGCTCGTTGGCATGATTGCTAATAGATATATTGATAAGTTTGGATCTGAGATTCAATTTGTCAAGCACATACATCATACCATCGTCGGTGCTACAATCAAAGATTATGTCATATCTGTTCAATATTTCTTGTATGGCATTCTTTGTTTCATCGTTATCCATTGTTAGCTTTATCCAGGAATCTAAAGCCTTTGGAGATATTTCGCATTGTACAAATGGAGATATAGACTGTAAGATGCTACTTAACTCATAAGATTTGTCAGAAATACCAGAAAGAAAATCATATTCAGATCGGCAGACATTGCCAGGCTCCTTTAAGTCCACGTCATACAAACCAAGATACTTGGATCCACTCCGTGCAAGTGTTTTGGCAACCATACTTCCAATAGCACCTATGCCGATGATCAGAATTTTCTTTTCTGCTAACGAAGAAGGCAAGCAGCCTCTTCCAAAGAAATAATCATAGGAACAGTTGTATGAGGATGCCCAATCTATCAAAGTCTTTGTATACAAATGGTTGATGATAGGTCGCCCTCCGCACTTCACTTTCTCCGACTTTATTGGAAAATCATCCGCTTTGAGCATAGCAACCTGCCAACGCATTTCCCCATTAGGGATTTTATAGCCACAAAACAAAGGAACTCTTTGAGCTTCTTTTTTATTTAGCGAACGCTTGTAAAGAAATTGCATTTGACTCCATGAGAATAAGGAGGACATATCATTATACAACTCCAACACAAATTTGTCGTATAGGGAAGGAGCTTGTTCCAAGAAACAATAAATCCCCTCGAAGCGCATTTGCTTTTTATTACTTTTTCCCCATTGGCAGACATATTCTTCTCCACTTATCTTACTATGAAAGGTATTTGCCAAGAATGTGTCCATTCGCTTCCCATCATGTACACCAGGCACGAGCATTGTTAAGTCAACTGTGCCATAGTCATTCTTGGGAAACTCTTTGTTCGTATCTGTATAGAGAAAATTATAATAGATGTCCCCAATGAGATTATGAGCAACCACAAGTTCTTCATAATGTTCATCCTTTTCCTTTCTCACATAATACTTGTCAACCCATTCTTTTAGGCGTAATATATCTATCTTGAATTGTTCCTTAGGATTTTCGACTTTAGGGGTATGCAAGCAAAGAAAGCCTGAGCGCATAATATGAGGATATGCAATCAGAGAAGTATTGAAAAAGTAGATAGACTCGCTATTATCCACTTTAAATGGATAAAACGGAGCGATACGGACTTCCCATTGCAGGGAAGGTTGCCCTTCTTCTGTTTGAACATCAATGAGAAATGTTTTGTAGGAATTGTTCTCCTTAATATCTCCTTTCAGTTCAACAAAGGAATGGCTGTCAATAACTTCTTTAATAGCTTTCTCTTCTATCATCTTTATCCAAATCTCTGAGGACTCTGTGGATAAGATACACCACTGAACCCTTCTTTTTGCTTGTAACCGTCGTCTTGTTTTTCCTCATATTTCTCATTTTTCGGGAAATAATAAGGCAGGAATGTCTCATCATTAGTCTCAATGTTTCTGAGCATATTGTCCATATCACTCTTCAAAGACTGTCGTTTATATGAGTCCATGGAGGCTACAACGTCATTATTGCCATTTCCTGGGTCATAAAGATGAAAACTATCTTTCGTGATGTTATCACGGATGTATTGCATTGTGGCCTTCAAATCTTCCCATAATCCGCCTGAGTCTTTTCCATTAAGAGCTTTTATTGTAATCAACTCTAATAGAAACGACTTATAGTCTTTGTCCTTATGCTTCTTCCATATCTTTAAAAGTCTAATAACTTTGCGTTCAGTATTCTTTCCGCTAATATGCTCAATCTGCTTGCTGATGTTTGTTTTTGTACACGTTCCCTTTTTAAATCCCCAAAGATCTTCATTGAAACAAAGGTTTAGGTCCTTTGTTTCAGTGTAATCATCATCAGATAACTCTCGACCAGGTACTACATCTATTTGAATTGGAAGTTCATCACCGTCCTCTTTGGGAAATTCCAAACCGATTGACACTTTTTGTTTTCTAACGACACTACCATACTTCTCGGTTAATGTATTATAAACATCATCGAACATATTTTGCAGTGTGTCAAAAGCATCATGTTTGAAAGGCTCTACAACATCCATGTCAAACTTAATGTTTGTGGCTGTATGTTTTGCCATACTTCCAGAATTGAATGCCGTATATTTTTTTCACCATAGTGTTCAGACATGACTTCTTTAATTTCATCACGCTTGTCTTTTACTTTTTTAACAAACTTTTCAATGTGGCGCAATTTGTGGGTGTGCAGCACTTCACCTAAATATTTATTTCTATCAATACTCATATTTCTATTTTTATATCGTTTGTATATGCGATTACTTGATTATTTCTTTCTTCTATTGTTCAAGGGGCTATAGAGATATTGTCTTTTTCCAACGTGTCTCTATAGCGTAAAACATCAGATTATCTTGCTCACACTCACCCCATCAATAGCTCTCTGATAGATTTCTTTTACCATTCCCATTGACGGAACAACAGATAGGTTGCAACGAGTAGCAATTCTTTTAAAGGCTCTCATCACATTCTGTCGCACCCTTTTCACCTCGCAATCCGCCATTTGCATATCTGTTGATTTGATGAAAGGGAATAAGAATTCTGAATCAGAGGGGTAGCGGTCTGCGATTTCCTGCATGGCTGCATCCCATTGTACGGTTATACGTGGCAATCCTGGTATTTGTGAGATGTATGTTAATGTGAATCCTTTGATGTCGGTTTTCTTGATGTTTGCCAAATCTGTAAAACTGATGCCTCTGCCGTAGATGCAAAAGAAGAACATATCACGGGCAAAAGTTTGTGGTATGGAATCAGACAGGTCGGCATAACGCATTCTACGTAATTCATCAACTGACAGCAATTCACGTCCTTTTTTGGCTGGCAAAGCAACTCTTACGCCTTTCAGTAATTTGAGTTTTGGAACAATTCCTTCTTTTACTGCAATATTATATACCGAACTGATTTGGTATAGATAGAGTCGAGTCGTTGATTGTTTACGCCCTTTGGCATTCAACCATTCCTCGAATTTTACCATAAGTTTTGGAGTCAATTCGTTTAATGACAATTCCTCTTTACCAAAGAAGTTGACAAAGCAACGGATTGCCATCTCACGATTGTGAGCAGCCTCAAAGTGACCTTCTTCTTTGTCTTTTTCTATTTTTCGACGAGAATATGCGAAGAAATCGGTTTCCATTTTTACTTCTCTACGATGACTAATAAAAACTATTCAAACAGATAGCCGTAGTTGTTTTGCAACGCCTCAAATTCTGTTTCGCAGCGATTATGCAGTTCTTTGTCGCTGTCCTTGAATATCTTTATAACTTTCTCTATCTCTTCCTTTACAGTTCTTCCAGCTTCAAAGATGGGTCTAAGCTCGTCTTTGAAATAGTCGATGAAAGGTGCATAGTAGTAGCCTATCTCTTCTATCATAAAATAGAAGGTGTCATAGGCATCTTTCAGATCCAATTTCTTGTCTCTTACATCTGCAAGAGTTTGAAGACGGAGTATTTCTATATTTTCTACTTGAGCCGACACCTCTTGGGCAGTCTTCACTTGATGAAAGTATCGATCGATAAAGGCGTTGCGCTCATGCAGGTTGCGCTTGTAGAACAATTCGCGCTCTTTTTTGTCTGCCTCGTTCTTATTTACTTCTTCGAACCGTTCGGCATGTACACCAGATAGAGCTACAGCCATTCCACCGACATCCATGACGAGCTTGCGGTCTCGGGCTATGCGGATTACATAACCTTCGAGTCCGGCATATTCACCAGTCACGATACGAAGTAGGGTACGGTTCTTGGAATAATAAACAAAAGGACGAAGAAGGAAACGGAGACGCTCTGGCTCGGTTTCTGCCACACGCATAAATGGCTCCATCTGGTTGCAAGGTATAGTGGCTACCTTTCCAGTACTACAATTCTTACAGAGTTTATATGGTTTTATGTTTTTATCTAAGTAGTCTTGTAATATTTCTGGGTCACCTTGCAAGAATATCAGTCCACTTACAGAAGGAGTTTCTACTTCGCGCATTCCGCCTCTGTTTCTGTGACGGGGAACATAATTTATTGTCTTATGCACAAAATGGGTTACTCCATCTTTCTTTAGCTGTTCTTCTATCGACTTTACTTTTTGATTGTGTACAAAAAGATAACTCCATGAAGTACAATTATCTTTATCGTCATTACTTGGAACCACTTCGGGAATGGATTCGTTTTCTTTCTCAGTCTCAGTTTCCTTGCTCGCTTGCGAACACTTCTTTATCGCTGAACCAGTCATTTCGTCTGGCTCAGAAACGTGTGTGCCCTCTGGAAATTCATTGCTTTCAGTTGTCTGAAAACTCTTTATTTCGTCGGCTGTAGACTGAGAAACCGTGCAATCCTGCTCCATAACCTCTCCTCTACTTTATGTCACTGTTGGCTGTCATCACCTGAGATGACGATGCCAATTTTACAACAACATTGTTCATAAAATCATACTATTAAACTGTATGTTTGTCCAGTTATGGGATTCAATGTTTTACAAATCAAATGTGCTGATTGTGCCGCATTTTCACCTCATAGTGGCTTTGTGTCTCTATCCGTTCATCCGTATTTTGTACGTCAAAATACGGAACGTGCTGCAAAGGTACATTTTTTCTTGCATTTATTATCATCTTCTCCCGAAGATCTTCCGCCATTTTGCGATTTTACGTAACTATTCAGCGGTTGGGCATGGCGGGGTTTCAAGCCTCAAATAAGGCTTGAATTGCATTGAACGGAGTCTTGTTGTGTTTCTTGGCAGT
>ENA-OOXC01000274-OOXC01000274.1-human-gut-metagenome-genome-assembly--contig:-NODE-274-length-42484-cov-3.192156_pt1 | contig 42484 bp, 37 predicted proteins | sample MGYA00241578_ERZ501325 | MGnify/ENA primary metagenome ERZ501325 (study PRJEB25962, sample SAMEA2042737) | human gut metagenome | biome: human gut; feature: human-associated habitat; material: faeces...
AAGATGAAGATATGAAATACAACTTTGACAAACAAATTTCAAGACGGGGAACCGATTCCTACAAATGGGATAGCGCAGAAAGCGAAAATGTATTGCCGATGTGGGTGGCTGACATGGATTTCCGTACAGCCCCCGCTATCGTCAATGCTTTACGCCGACGGGTGGAACACGGTATCTTCGGTTATACCCGTGTGCCCAACAGTTATTACGAGGCTGTTACAGATTGGTTCGCACGCCGTCACAGTTGGACGATTGACTGCACATGGATAATTTACACATCAGGCGTAGTCCCGGCCATCTCGGCAGTCATCAAGGCTTTGACCGTTCCGGGAGATAAGGTATTGGTGCAGACCCCGGTCTATAATTGTTTCTTTTCTTCAATCCGTAACAATGGGTGTGAAATGGTATCATCACCGTTGGTCTTTGCAAGTAATACTTTCACCATCGATTATGAAGATTTAGAGCGTAAGACTGCTGATCCGAAAGTGAAGGTGATGCTGCTGTGCAATCCTCACAATCCTGCCGGAAGGGTGTGGAAACGTGAAGAACTGGTACGTATTGGTGAAATTTGTATTCGACACGATGTTACGGTCGTTTCGGATGAGATTCATTGCGAACTGGTTTTTCCAGAGTACCGTTACACACCGTTTGCTTCCATCTCAGAAAATTTCCGTCACCATTCTGTAGTCTGTATATCTCCCAGTAAAGCGTTCAATATTGCCGGATTACAGATTGCGAACATTATTTGTGCTGATGCTAACCGTCGAGCGAAAATCGACCGGGCCATTAACGATAACGAAGTATGTGATGTCAATCCTTTTGGTGTAATTGCGACTCAAGTAGCTTACAACGAAGGGGAAGAGTGGCTGAACCAACTCATCAAATATTTACAGGCCAATTTTCTCTATATGCAGGAGTTCTGTCGGGAGCATCTGCCCGAGTTTCCTATCACGGTATTGGAGGGAACCTATCTCGTTTGGATGGACTGTCACAGACTCGGCATACACTCGCAGGAACTCGAACAGCGATTGGTTAACGAAGCTGGATTATGGCTCAATGCAGGAACAATGTATGGGACTGAAGGAAAAGGATTCATGCGCTGGAATATCGCCTGCCCACGTACTACACTGGCAGAAGGATTGAAACGTTTTACTGGTTTCGTAAGAAATCTTTAAGAGATATATACGGCAAATTCATTTTTAATGGAACGCAGCTATATACTTTACTATACCAAGCATTACGTATAACAAAGTAAATAGTTGCGACTTAATTTTTTATCTCATTTTTTCTTTTCTTCCACAACTGATAACTATTGATGATGTTCTGCCACACCACATAACTACCCGGACCGACAGACGATAAAGGATTAAGATACGTAACCGCCATCCAAATAGCTAGTACTGTATTTTTTTGCCCCAATGCCTGTCCTGCACTTATACGGTCATTGTATGCACTACCAATTCTTTTACCAAAATAAAATTGTAAACAACAAGTTACTAAACCAGCAAAAGCAATCAACATCTCTACCGTTACATCAGCTGTACTGTTAACCAAAGAACGAGTAGTCTGCCCCATTACAATGGTCAATGCTACCGCCCATAAATAAAAAGCCGAAGTATGATATTTCAGTAAAAACTTGTGGAGCCGGGGAATATAATAACGGAATAATAAAGCGATAAAAAACGGCGCAAGCAACAATGGGAAAACCTTACTTAAAATCTTAAGAAAAGCAATACCAAAAGTAACATCTGTATGTGGTTCAACCAATGGAAATATCAAAGGAACTGCTATTGCAGCCAAAATATTTGAAAGCAATGTATAAGTAGTCAAACTGGAAGCACTTCCACCTAGTTTCCCCGTAATTACTGCCGCTGCCGTAGCAGTAGGACAAATAAGACAAACCATAGCCGCCTCGAATATCTCCTTATAAGATTCATCCATCGGACAAAATATTAACAACAACGCAATAATACCGCAAGAAATGGCTTGAATAGCCAACAACCAGCCATGCCATACTCTAGGAACCAACTCTTTTGGTTCAATTTTACAGAATGTAAGCAACAATTGGGCAAAAATCAAGGAAGGAGTTAAAAAAGAAATCAACCCATTCATAAATGGCTTTGTCGGCTCCAGAAAAGTGAAGTTGGCAAAAACAAAATAACCGATAACTCCTGCAAGCATCGCTAGAGGTAACGTCCAATTCTTCATAAACTTAAACAAATCCATCTTTTAATATTTATTTCAGAATACAAAATAAAAGAATTTAGTCCAAACACTCGTCTATTTTTCGGGTTTTGTGGCAAGTTTCGAATAAAAAACGCAAAACTTAAAGACAAAAGCCGAGTTTTCACTAAAAATCGCTACATTTGCAACTTAATTGATATGAAAACCGATAGACTTAAAATAATATTCCTGTTGTGTAGCCTGTGGCTGGTCCTCCCCTGTTTCTGCCTGGCGGCAAAGGGAAAGGATTTTATAGTCGTCATTGATCCCGGTCATGGCGGACATGATCCCGGTGCTATCGGCAGACGTGGAAAAGAAAAAAACATCAATCTGAACGTAGCTTTAAAAGTAGGACAACTGATCCAAAATAACTGTAATGACGTAAAGGTAATATATACCCGGAAAACAGATGTCTTTATCCCTTTGGATCGTCGTGCACAAATAGCCAATAATGCTAAGGCCGACTTATTCATCTCTATACATACCAATTCTGTAGCCCGTAGCAGAACTGTACGGGGAGCAGAGACTTATACGTTAGGACTCCACCGTACTGAAGAAAATTTAGAAGTTGCTAAAAAAGAGAACTCGGTTATTTTGATAGAGGATAATTATGAACAACGTTATGCCGGATTCAATCCAAATTCTTCTGAAAGCTATATTATTTTTGAATTTGTACAAGACAAAAATATGGAGAAGAGTGTAAAATTAGCCACTCTTATCCAAAAACAATTCAAGAATACAGCCAAACGAATAGACAAAGGAGTACATCAAGCCGGATTCCTAGTTCTACGTGCCACTTCCATGCCTAGTGTTTTGGTTGAATTAGGCTATATCTCAACACCGGATGAAGAACAATATCTTTTATCCGATGCAGGCACTACGGCGTTATCTAACAGCATTTATAAAGCATTCCTCAATTACAAGCGCGAACATGATGCCCCCACCGGTCGCAGCAGAGTACAAGGACAAGAATTGCCGGAACCAGAAAACAAACCGAAAGAATCAAGAATAGAAATACAAACTGCGGAACCAGACACTGCAACGGAACCTGACAAAGTTACCAAAAAGCCTGTGCCTGCCACACAAAAAAAGATCACAGGCGACCAAGCCCGAACATCTGCCAAGCCTGTATTTAAAATACAAATATTGGTATCAAACAAAATATTGCCCAAAGGAAGTAAACAACTGAAAGGTGTATCACCTGTTAGCTATTACCGCGAAAAAGGACTTTATAAATATACTTACGGAGAAAATACGGATTATAATAAAATACTACGCATGAAACGTAATATTACTCCTAAATTTAAGGACGCTTTCATTATCGCTTTCAAAAACGGAGAGAAAATGAATGTGAACGAAGCCATCAAAGAATTTAAAAAGAATAGATAATATAAAAGGTATAATTGAAATGACGAAAGAGGTAAAAATAGGATTAATAGGCATCGCTGCATTGGCTATGCTGATCTTTGGTATCAACTACCTGAAAGGAATAAATATGTTCCAATCTGCCAATTACTATTATGTAGAATATACAAATATAAACGGATTAGCCGGATCAAGCCCCGTCTTTGCCAATGGTTATAAAGTAGGTACAGTAAGAAATATCAATTACAACTATGCAAAACCGGGACATGTCACAGTAGAAGTGGAAGTGGACAAGGAAATGCGTATCCCCAAAGGAAGTACAGGAGAACTGGTTACAGAAATGCTGGGAACGGTAAAGATGAACTTACTCCTTAACTTTAATTCTACAGAATACTATCAACCGGGGGATACACTGCCTGGCAAAACGAATGCGGGACTCATGGGAGCCGCTGAAGAAAAGCTAGTTCCTCAAATAGAGCAGATGTTACCCAAAATGGATTCTATCCTATATTCATTAAATAAAATATTAGCTGATCCTGCATTGAGTGCAACCTTGCACAACGCAGAAAAACTGACAGCCAATCTGGATGTGACAACACGTCAATTAAACATATTAATGCAAAGGGATCTTCCGCAACTTACTGGAAAACTAAACACGATTGCTGATAATTTCATTACTATCAGCGACAACTTGAAAGGTATTGATTATGCATCAACATTCAATAAAATAGATTCCACTTTATATAATGTACAAATGCTGACAGAAAAACTCAATCGCAAGGACAACAGTATCGGATTGCTATTCAATGATCCTACTTTCTACCAAAATTTGAGTGCGACGACAGCAAACGCTGCAACCTTATTGGAGGATTTGAAAGCGCATCCTAAACGTTATGTACATTTCTCTTTGTTTGGCAAGAAAGATAAGTAACAGATTTGTTAATTTAAAAAGATTCTAAATAAGTCTACTTAACCATTTTTCTACCTTTTTTCAGTAAATGACTGCAAATAGGGAAGAAATACCATGTAGACTTATTTCATTTAAAATAAATAAAAGCCTATTTTGACAGATAGTCAGCTATAAATCAGCCAATTATCAAATAACAAAAATATTTCAGAAGCCTTTAGATAGAGTTTTTTATAAGTTACTGAAACTAAATAGATTACTCTTTAAAAATAAAAAGCAAGAAAAAAGCGATTTGTTTTTTCAGAAATTCATTTCGAAATTTGCATTGTAGAAGTTTCGCTTTTTATAATAAATGTTTCATATGATTGAAAACGATCACGTCGTTTTATGGGGTCGTTGCCTGAACCTTATCAGAGACAACGTACCAGAAACGACCTTTAAAACGTGGTTTGAGCCTATCGTACCGCTTAAATATGAGGACAAGGCACTGACAATTGGCGTCCCCAGCCCATTCTTCTATGAATTTTTAGAAGAAAAGTTTGTGGACTTGCTGCGCGCTGCCCTATATAAAGAAATTGGGGAAGGAACGCAGCTTATGTATTGTATCTTGACCGATAAGACCAACCATATAACTGTTAACATGGAGGGAAGCAAACGCTCTTCAGCACTACCCACACAAACAGTTATACGAGATGGTAACAAGGCACCTAATCCAATGCAGGCACCAGCTCCGCAGGATTTAGACCCACATTTGAATCCAAATTACAATTTTGAGAATTTCATAAAAGGAAATAGTAATGAGTTCTCACGTACAGTAGGAGAAACTGTAGCTAAAAATCCGGCAAAAACATTCAACCCTTTGTTTTTGTATGGACCATCCGGTGTGGGCAAAACTCACTTGACTAATGCTATTGGTACTCGTATCAAGGAATTATATCCTGAAAAAAGAGTATTGTACGTATCAGCACATCTGTTTCAGGTGCAATACACTGACTCTGTTCGTACCAATCATTTCAATGATTTCATTAGTTTTTATCAAACCATAGACGTTTTGATTATTGATGATATTCAAGAATTCGCAGGAGTAACCAAAACTCAGAACACGTTCTTCCACATCTTTAACCATCTGCACCAGAACGGTAAGCAACTTATTTTGACTTCTGACCGCGCACCGGTAATGCTACAAGGTATGGAAGAACGTCTCCTGACCCGCTTTAAATGGGGCTTAGTGGCCGAATTGGAAAAGCCGGACGTAGAATTGAGAAAGAATATCTTACGTAATAAAATACGTCGTGACGGTTTGAATATACCGGAAACAGTAATTAATTATATTGCTGAAAACGTAAATGAAAGTGTACGTGAACTAGAGGGCATCATTAATTCACTTCTGGCACAATCCATTATCTTCAAGCGTGATGTTGATTTGGATTTGGCTGAAAGAATTGTACGAAAAGCTGTACGCTGTTGTGAAAGCAAGCCTGTCACAGTGGAAGATATCATACAGAAAGTATGCAACCATTACGAGATAGAGGAATCTGCCATCCATACCAAAACTAGAAAAAGAGAAGTGGTACAAGTACGTCAGGTAGCTATGTATCTGGCCAAAAAACATACAGACTCCTCTTCTTCCAAAATTGGTCAATTAATAGGTAATAAAGATCATGCAACCGTATTGCACGCTTGTAAAATAGTAAAAGACCAAGTGGAGGTTGATAAAACATTTAAAGCGGATATTGAGGAAATTGAAGCTTCTCTCAAAAGGAAATAGAATAAAACCACAGAGGTGCGCAAAGGGCATTTTCTTTATTTCCCTCTGCGCACCTCTGTTTTAAGATTGATAGTTCCCGGCAATTCACTTCTCAAAACCCTGTTTCTTCAAGGTTTCTTTCAAAGTTACAGACATGCATTCATTATCCGACTTCTTGTATCTGACCTCAGTAAATACCTGAGCCAATGTTTCTTTATGATTTTCTTTAATAAACTGATGATTTTCCGGAAGTGACTCTTTATATCTATAAATACGATCAATATCCTCTTTGGTATAATCATGATACAATTCTTCATGCAAAATACCCTCTATAGGAAGACGATCGACTTGTGGAGGGCATTCATCCGGATATCCTACTGTAATAGTAGCCACCGGCATAACCAATTCCGGCAACCGAAGAATATCAATAATTTGATCAGGATTATAAATCGTTGTTCCCAAAAAACAAATACCTAATCCATTTTCCTCAGCCAATGTACAAAAGTTCTGAGTCACAAGCAATGCATCCGTAGCAGCATTCAAAAAAGAAATGGGATTGTCATAACCCGGTACCGCCTTACGCCCTCTGCACCATTTGCTAAAACGGTTAAAATCCGCACAAAAAGTCAGTACAACCGGAGCACCTGTTACCATCGGTTGATTAAAATGGGCAGGTGCCAATCTCTCTTTCATCTGCTTGTCACGAGTCACAATCACACTATATAATTGCATATTACCCATTGTAGAAGCACGGAACGCCTTTTCAAGCAAATCATTTAACAAAGAAGCAGAAATATCTTCCTGCTTATATTTACGGATCGTCCGTCTATTATTTATCGATTCCATATATATTTTTCTTGCAAAGATAAAAAAAGAAAAGAGTAATAATGCATTTTTTGCAAAATATTATATGCTAAGAATCTGGCCTTTTCAACTAGTCAATCACTCATCCCCTCCATCAAAATTTTCAAAACAGAAAACTTCTACAAATAAGCAAGCATATATATCTTTTGATAATCAATAAATTAACAAATATTCTTGGATAACTTTCAATTTATTGAAAACTTATCTGCTTTTTATTTTGTTAATTGAAAAAACATATATAGCTTTGCCGAAACTTTTATTATAATGAGTTGTAACTTCTACACTAAAACAACTTATTGATATTACAGTAAATCTAAAAATAAAAGTGGAAAGACAAACGTACACCTATGACGAAGCTTTTGAAGCATCTTTACAATACTTCAAAGGTGATGAACTTGCTGCAAGGGTTTGGGTAAACAAATATGCAGTAAAAGATTCTTTCGGGAACATTTTCGAAAAGTCTCCCGAAGATATGCATTGGCGCATTGCAAATGAAGTAGCCCGCATTGAAGCTAAATATAAGAACGGGTTAAACGCACAGCAGCTTTACGAATTATTGGATCACTTTAAATACATTGTTCCGCAAGGTAGCCCTATGACAGGTATCGGGAACGACTTTCAAGTGGCTTCCTTATCGAACTGCTTTGTCATTGGAATTGATGGAGCAGCCGACTCATACGGAGCTATAATCCGCATTGATGAAGAACAAGTACAATTAATGAAACGTCGTGGTGGCGTAGGACATGATTTATCTCATATACGACCAAAAGGTTCTCCGGTTAAAAATTCAGCACTGACTTCCACCGGACTGGTGCCTTTCATGGAACGTTATTCCAATTCAACACGTGAAGTAGCGCAAGACGGACGTCGTGGTGCTTTAATGTTAAGCGTATCCATCAAGCATCCAGATTCAGAAGCATTTATTGATGCCAAAATGACCGAAGGCAAAGTAACCGGTGCTAATGTATCCGTGAAACTAGATGATGCATTTATGCAGGCAGCTGTAAATGGCACTCCTTACAAACAGCAATATCCGGTAGATTCCGATCAACCTGTTTTCACGAAAGACATTGATGCATCTGCGTTATGGAAAAAGATTGTCCATAACGCATGGAAGTCTGCTGAACCCGGTGTATTATTTTGGGACACCATCATCCGTGAATCCGTACCAGACTGTTATGCCGATTTAGGATATCGTACTGTTTCTACCAATCCTTGTGGTGAAATACCCCTGTGTCCCTACGATTCTTGTCGCTTATTAGCTATCAACTTATACTCATACGTAGTAAACCCTTATACAAAGGAGGCTTACTTTGATTTCGACTTATTCAAAAAGCATGTGGCATTGGCCCAGCGCATTATGGATGACATCATTGACTTGGAATTGGAAAAAATCGAGAAAATCATAGCTAAAATCGATTCCGATCCCGAAAGTGAGGAAGTAAAAGAAGCAGAGAAACATTTATGGGAAAAAATTTATAAAAAGAGCGGACAGGGAAGACGTACAGGCGTAGGTATCACAGCTGAAGGGGATATGCTTGCCGCTATGGGGTTACGCTACGGAACAGAAGAAGCAACAGAGTTTTCTGAACAAGTACATAAAACAATCGCTCTGGAAGCCTATCGTTCATCTGTTAACATGGCAAAAGAACGTGGAGCATTCGCTATCTATGACAGTGAACGAGAAAAAAACAATCCGTTCATCAACCGCTTAAAAGAAGCTGATCCAGAATTATATGAGGAGATGAAAAAATACGGACGACGTAATATCGCCTGCCTGACCATAGCTCCCACCGGAACTACCAGCCTAATGACCCAAACTACTTCCGGCATAGAGCCGGTGTTTATGCCGGTGTATAAACGTAGAAGAAAAGTCAATCCGAATGATCCTCAGACTCATGTAGATTTTGTAGATGAAACAGGAGATGCATTTGAGGAATATATTGTATTCCACCATAAATTTGTGGAATGGATGACAGTAAACGGTTACGATCCCACCAAGCGTTATACACAAGAAGAAATTGACAAATTGGTAGAAAAGTCACCTTATTATAAAGCCACATCAAATGATGTAGACTGGCTGATGAAAGTAAAAATGCAAGGACGCATCCAAAAATGGGTTGACCATTCAATCAGTGTAACTATCAATTTGCCCAATGACGTAGATGAAGCATTGGTAAACCGCTTGTATGTAGAGGCATGGCGTTCAGGATGCAAAGGATGTACCGTTTATCGTGATGGCTCCCGCTCCGGAGTTTTACTTTCTACCAAAAAGGACAAGAAAGACAAAAAAGAAGAACTTCCCCCTTGCAAACCACCTACGGTAGTAGAAGTGCGCCCCAAAGTACTGGAAGCGGAAGTAGTACGCTTCCAAAACAACAAAGAAAAATGGGTCGCATTTGTAGGCTTGTTGGATGGACATCCATACGAAATCTTTACCGGTCTGCAAGATGATGAAGAAGGTATTTCATTGCCCAAATCGGTCACTACCGGACGCATCATCAAAAACATTGATGAAGAAGGCAACAAACGATATGATTTCCAGTTTGAAAACAAACGTGGATACAAAACAACCATTGAAGGTTTGTCTGAAAAGTTCAACAAAGAATATTGGAACTATGCTAAATTGATTTCGGGTGTACTTCGTTGGAGAATGCCTATTGATCGTGTTATCAAACTGGTAGATTCTCTGCAACTTGACAGTGAAAACATTAACACATGGAAAAATGGTGTAGAACGAGCACTGAAAAAATATGTAACAGATGGTACTAGTGCCGAAGGACAAAAATGTCCCAATTGCGGAAATGAAACTCTCGTATATCAAGAAGGATGCTTGATCTGCAAGACTTGTGGCACATCAAGATGTGGATAATGGTTTATTATATAATGTAACAACACAAAGGAAAAGCTCCTTCATGACTTTCGTGAAGGAGCTTTTTTATATAAACAAAATAAATCCCTTTTCTATCTTACCCCTACAATACGATGAAACCGTTCCACAATACGCCTTCCTAAATCCATACGCGTACTATCTACTTTATGAATGGCAGCAGGAGTCACATCATCTTTATATTTGGCTTTACCTACACGTATTTTCATCTTATCCAGATTACCGGAAATATTCACTCCAGCCTTAAAAGGCAAAGGCGATTTCAAAATGGATATATGATATTTAAAATTCATATCCAGTCCTTGCTCTCCCCCTATGGCAGCTTTATAACGATCTATAGACACTTGAAATGGATAAACAAGAACACTACCGTCATTAACAACTACATTAACCGAAATACTATCAAATACATTCTTCTTTTTATTTTTAAACATCAACATCTTTGAAATTTCGGCAAAGGTCTCACCATCCATCAACACCAAACTGTCCCCTTTTATATACATGGCCGAACGCAAAGTAGGTATACGAATATTCATATTTGAATCCAGACGTGCCTCTGCAGCCACATCAAACTGAACCCTTCCTTTAAAAGATCTCAACATAGGTACAATGGTATCCATTGAAGGTATAAAATCTACCAGCTTAGCTATATTTATATCCCTAATTTTAAAGTCAAAGCCTGTATATCCTCCTCTGACTGAATCCGCACGATATACCATAACCGCCTTCATATCAGCATCCAATGCACGCATTTCCAAATTTCTTAAATATAATGTACGATTTTTCAAATCCACCTTTCCACACACATCTTCAAATTCCACCTGTTCAAACACTACTTTTTTCAAATCTGTCTGTAATTCAAAATCCAAATTACCCGGTAACACAAACAGCTTCATTTCTGTTGGAGACACTGTGTCTGTCACCGCCACAGATACTGAATCTTCAGATAAAGAGAATGAATTTATCAATTGATTACAATCAATCATCTCAGAAGAGATTGCTAAACGCGCTTTTAAAGTTTCATTTTTAGTCATCGCACGATATAATCCCATTACCTCACCGGTAGCAACCATATCTGAATGCCCTATTTTCAAAGAGGCATTTCTTAATGTTATTTTCGGACCATCTACTGTTACAGCTGTCTTACGTACTCGTAAAGGTAAACCAAATTCAGGAGTATGTACCAACAACCTATCAAAACCAACAATCCCCCGAGGTATCCATAACGAATCATTTTTCTTTTCTAATTTCACTTTTATGCCTGCCACGCCTAATGCTAATTTCGTTTCGTTAGCATTAAAGAAAAGAGAATCCGTACGCATGGAAAAGCTAATCATCGGCATCGCCGAATTTTGTTCCTTCGGAGCAAGTTCGCCAGTTCCAGTAGTCTTGCCACTATATATTTTAAGCGAATCTCCTATATTCGCACGCAATTTATTCATTTCCAATTCACATTGCAAAGTGACAATCTTTGTGGTATCTTGAGGATTGGTTGAAACAACCTTCGCTTTCATCCGATCTATCTCTGAAACAAATTTCCTACTATTCAATATTATTTCTCTGATATCCAATTCGGCCTGCAAAGTTTCACTATCACTGAATTTTAAATCGGCATTACCTAAAAAATTAAAATTCTTTGCAGTATCTTTTAATTCAAAATCCTTTAAAGCCAATCTTCCCCCTAACCTGATACGTCCAATATCCTGCTTTTTCAAAGAAGAAAGACGACATTTTAAATTTAAACCCGCATCTAATTTACCACGGATGGTTACATTTTCCTGCAAAGGGAAAGTTTTAGCTAAAGCATCCAAGTCAACTGTAGATTCAGTATGAAGTGTTATAAGTGGATCTACCAATAAATCCTCCACTTTGGCATCTGCTAGAATCTTGGTATGTGCTCCCTCAAAATGAAGAATTTTCAAGTTCAAAAAAGAAGGGTTGCGACGCATCAAATCAATATACGATTCAAAATCAGCCGTAAAATTATCAATACCATAAGGAAGTCCTTCATATCGGGCGGATGCATCATTTATCTTTATATTCAATGATATCGCCGGAAGCTGCTTGTTTCCATAATTACCTTCCAATGTTCCATCAACCTTAACCTCACCTTTTGCCGAAATTTGTCCACGTTTCACATAAGCCTCGGGAATCATATTCATAACGGTTTCCATGGAAGGTGCATGTAATCCATATTTCAAGTTCATACCCACCGTTTTTGTAACTGTATCACGTCTTAATTCACCGTTTACATCCATCCGGATACCATTTATAGTCAACCCTGTATTTTTCAATGTCCACAATGCCGTAGACCTGTCTACCTCAATATCAGTCTGCAAGAAAACGGCTACTTTATTAATCAATAATTCACCTTGCTGCCAAAAAAGAATATTTTTATTTTCAAATTCTACTCCCAATGAAGAAGCTCCTTTTGTCAACGCCAGTTTTAGGCGCAAATCAGCATCATCTATACGTGAATAAACCTCTGTATTACGATCGTCAAAAATCAAATTGACATGTTCTAATTCAACCTGACGGATATCTATCTCGCTATCAAATTTATTTTGTGAAATTGTATCTTTTTCCACAGCCAATGTATCCGAGGAAGTTTTCACTATCTCCCAATTCGCCTTACCTGTTTTATTTCGATAAGCATAAACAGCAACATTTTTTAAAGACAAATTATAGACACTGATCTTATTTTTCAAAAAATAATCCAAAGGATTCACTATCAACACACATTCTTTAAATGCCAATAAAGAATCGGTCTTTTGTGGAAGACTATCATTCAATACTTTAGAAACCAAGAAACCTTCGTCAACTTTTAACCCAAATTGAGGAAAGGTAGAAAAGAAAGTCAATTCTACACTTTCTACCTTCAAATCAGCATCCAATGAACGATTAGCAACATTCAACACTATCGGAGTTAATTTATCTGGTGTAAATACATAGTTAATCACAAAAGCCACTACCACAAACCCAGTAAACAGCAAGGCTCCCACTGTAATGGCACTTACCCTTATTAATTTACGAATTCTTCTTTCCATATTATGCAAAATTAATGAAAACACCCATGCCATCAACTTTATTTCGTGTTAATACTATAAAATAGACCAATAAAACAGATAAAAAAGAAAACAAGAACAATAATTTTTAATTTTGAGATATGAAGTGAAAGTTCTACTTTTGTTTTTCAAACTGAAAAAATATGAAAGCAACATCTATGTATATTTATCTGGAAGGTGCCAGGTTTTTCGCTCACCACGGAGTCGATCCACAAGAAACAATAGTAGGAGCTAATTTTATAATTGATTTAAGACTAAGAACCGATTTCACCCATGCAGCACAAACTGACGAACTGAAAGGCACCGTAAGTTATGCTGATATATATGCAGTTGTCAAAAAAGAAATGAAAGCTTCATCCAAACTTTTAGAACATGTCTGTGAACGCATAGGGCAAAGACTATTTAGTGAATTTCCAACTATTCAGGAAATAATCATCCGGTTATCAAAAGAAAATCCGCCTATGGGAAGTGATTGCAGAAATGTTGGAGTAGAAGTACATTATACACGATGAAAAAAATTATCTGACAAACATCCAGTCATTTAATTAAAAATTTACCCTATTGTATGCCTACCTCTTAAAAGGCAAATATACTATCATGCAAATAACAACACAAACCAATAATAATGAATATGCAGACAATGTTCATGGCTCTACTTACTAAAATAAAGAAAGTTGTTTTCTTCCTTCAGAATGATAAAATTTCATGGTAGCACTGATTCCTAATGTTTCTATTCTGCGATAAAAGACCTCATTCAAATAGGGTGCATTAGGAGAAGTGCATTCAGAACGGTCTTCAAAATAAGTTTTATATCGCTTGGCCATCTTTGGAAAAATCTGCTCTACCTTATCATAAAAATAATCACGGGAGCCCCGTCTTAAAGTTACCCCGAACAAAGGAAGCACATAGGACGCTCCTGCTTCGGCAGCCTTCTCTACTATTTCCTCAATATCTTCTATAGAATCGTTTATAAAAGGCAAAACAGGCATCAATGCCACTCCTGTATATATACCCCGATCGGACAATATCTTCATCGCCTTAAAACGCTCGGAAGAGGTCGGTGCGTTAGGCTCCAGTTTTCGCGCCATCTCGTCATCCGCTGTAGTGATAGTAAAACTAACGGCAGCATAAGTGCGCCCTATATCCTGCAATACATCGGCATCACGAGTCACAAGACTACTCTTTGTTATCACATGAACAGGAAAACGATGTTTGGCAATAATTTCCAACGCACCTCCAGTCAGCTTCATCTGTTTTTCCAACGGCATATAAGGATCATTCATTGAACCTGTGCCAATGGTTGCTTTTCCACGTTTCGTTCCCAGTTCATGATCCAGTAATTCCAAAGCATTCTTCTTTACAGAGATATGAGAAATATCACCAACACCATAGCAAGAACTACGTGTATCACAATAAATGCAACCATGTTGGCACCCTCTATACAAGTTCATGTTATAAGCAATTCCCCAATAATTATCTTTACTTTTCAAACGTGACAGAATAGACTTTGTTTCAATAGATTTCACCTCATGAACATTCATTTACAGCTCCTTTTCTTTTTTGATCCAATTTCACCAAACAAAGATACGGGAATAATGCTATAAAAAGAAATATAAAGAGAAGCAATTTAAAAAAGTTTCAACTGGGAAAAATGTTTTTTGCCCAACAAATAATATTTCATAAGAATACTAAAATGAGTCCGTTCCGGGATCATTTCATCTGTAGACTTCATTATATTTTCTATACGAGAAGCAGCAAAAGAATATCTTATATCCTCAAATTCTCTCCGCGCCTGCATTACAGCACGCGCATTCGCTCTATCCTTTTTCAGATAAAAAACAAGGGCAGCTACTCTATCCAGTATACCACGTATAAAAAGTACATGTTCTAACTCCTTATCCGGCAAATTCTTATAAAGCATCAACAGATTATTTCTGAAATTCAAAAAAGTCTTTCTCGGATTCTCTTTTTTCAACGTAGCCCCTCCTACATGATATACCACACTTTGCGGAATACAGACAAGCTTTTTTCCCCGGCTGCGCAAACGCCAACACAAGTCAATTTCTTCCATGTGAGCAAAAAAATGATCATCCAACCCTCCAACTTCACGATAATCAGCCAACCGGATAAAAAGAGCGGCCCCCGTTACCCACATCACCTCCGTTACCGTATCATACTGTCCGCAGTCCTTTTCAACAACATCAAAAATACGCCCTCTGCAAAAAGGATATCCATATCGATCAATAAATCCCCCCGACGCTCCGGCATATTCGAAATATTCCTTATTATGCCAACTTAACAGTTTAGGTTGACAGGCAACTGTTCCGGAATGGGTATCCATATAATCCAACAAAGGTTCCAACCAATGCGAAGTAACCTCCACATCGCTATTCAGTAAAACTACATATTCTGCATCAACTTGCTCCAAAGCCCGGTTATATCCTTCGGCAAAGCCATAATTTCGATCCAACTCAATCAAACGGACTACAGGAAATTCAGTACGAAGCATTTCAAGCGACCCATCAGAGGACGCATTATCAGCCACACATATTTCAATCCCCTCTCCTACTGAATTATCCATAACAGAAGGTATAAACTTACGGAGCATATCCACCCCATTCCAATTCAATATAACAACAGACACCCTTTTCATTTCTTTTCAGACTAATACCAAATGTATGGAATAATTCAGACTAAAACACCCTTCAACGCTGTACCCTCTTCATTAAAGCCTCCCATTCTTACACGAATCAACTGATTATCCAATTGATCATCGTGATCCATCTCCACCCGGATGTAATTATCAGTAAATCCATGCATAGGAGTTCCAGCCTTAGATTTTTCCATTAATACCCAAGCTTCCCTTCCTATATGAGAGGTATAGAACGCCTTTGTCTTCTCATCAGATAAAACCAACAATCTCTGACTACGGCGATGTTTCTCCTCAGGACTCACTACATACTCTATTTTCAAGGCCTGCGTACCGGGACGTTCCGAATAACTGAAAACATGTAACTGCGTCACATCAAGCCCTTCAATAAAACGATAAGCATCTTCAAAATATTCCTCTGTTTCACCACGTGTTCCCACAATTACATCCACGCCAATAAACGCATTCGGCATGATCTCCCTAATTTTGCGTATCTTGGAAGCAAACAATGCGGTATCATATCGACGTCTCATCAATTTCAGCACATCATCGCTGCCCGACTGCAAAGGAATATGAAAATGCGGCATGAATGCACGTGAACGTGACACATATTCTATTATTTCATCCGTTAACAAGTTGGGTTCAATAGACGAGATACGATAACGTTCAATCCCTGCCACCTGATCTAAAGCCTTTACCAGATCAAAGAAACTTTCACCGGTTGTCTTCCCGAAGTCTCCAATATTCACCCCAGTAATAACAATTTCTTTTCCTCCCTCAGCAGCAGCCTGCCGTGCCTGTTCCACAATCTCTTCAATACGTCCGTTACGGCTACGCCCACGAGCAAACGGAATTGTACAATAAGAGCAGAAATAATCGCAACCATCCTGCACTTTCAGAAAATAACGAGTGCGGTCACCCCTAGAACACGAAGGTGAAAAACTACGTATGTCTTTTGCAGCTGTCGTAATCGCCTCACCTTGAGGATGCTTTTCCAAATTTCCGAGATAATTCATCAACTCTCCCTTTTGTTCAGCTCCTAAAACAACATCCACCCCTTCTATATTAGCCACCTGGTCAGGTTTTAACTGGGCATAACATCCCGTCACTACTACATAGGCACCCGGATGCTGTTTAACCAAACGATGGATGGCCTGACGGCATTTCTTATCCGCAACCTCGGTTACAGAGCAAGTATTAATAACACAAATATCAGCTTTCTCACCCTTACGTGCTGTACGTATACCTGCTTCTTTCAGTGTTTTACCGATGGTTGAAGTTTCTGAAAAGTTTAATTTGCAGCCTAATGTATAATAAACAGCCGTTTTATCCTGGAAAATTGTCGTATCAATCATACCTTTTTATCTAATTAGCGAGCAAAGGTACATATTATTCTGCTTAAATTCTTTAGAATACCAATAATTATGCTTATTTTTGCACATTACATCAAAAATTGTGCAATGATAAAAGAAAACTTTATCAAGCTATATGAGAATAGCTTCAAAGAAAACTGGGATCTTCCCTGTTACACAGATTATGGTGAAGATACCACGTTTACATACGGACAAGTAGCGGAAGAAATAGCTAAGATACACTTGTTATTCCAATATTGCAGCCTGCGCCGTGGTGATAAAATATCTATTATAGGTAAGAATACTTCCCGTTGGTGTATCGCTTATTTGGCAACTGTTACATACGGAGCTATTGTAGTTCCTATTCTACAAGACTTCAAGCCGAATGATGTCCATCATATTGTAAATCATTCCGAATCCACATTCCTGTTTACCAGCGATAATATTTGGGAAAATTTGGAAGAAGAAGCATTAAGTGGATTACGCGCTGTATTTTCTCTAACAGATTTCAGATGCCTGCATCAACGTGACGGTGAAACCGTCCAAAAATTCATGAAGAATATTGATGCAGCTATGAGAAAGAACTTCCCCAAAGGCTTCTATAAGGAAAATATCAATTATACAGAACTCTCCAATGAGAAGGTCATGTTACTGAATTATACCTCAGGAACTACCGGATTCAGTAAGGGAGTAATGATTACGGGCAATAATCTGGCAGGAAACGTTACCTTCGGTATCCGTACAGAACTTTTAAAGAAAGGAGAAAAGGTACTTTCCTTCCTTCCCTTGGCCCATGCATACGGATGTGCTTTTGATTTTCTAACCGCTACTGCTGTCGGTACACATGTCACCTTATTAGGAAAGACACCTTCTCCCAAAATATTGATGAAAGCTTTTGAGGAAGTAAAACCCAACCTTATTATTACAGTACCATTAGTTATAGAAAAAATTTATAAGAATGTAATTCAGCCGCTCATCAACAAACGCAGCATGAAATGGGCGCTTAACATACCTTTACTAGACAACCAGATTTATGCACAAATTCGCAAAAAACTGATTGACGCATTAGGCGGACGTTTTAAAGAAGTCATTATCGGTGGAGCTGCCATGAACCCGGAAGTCACCGATTTTTTCTACAAAATAAAATTTCCGTTCACCATCGGTTACGGAATGACCGAATGTGCCCCACTGATCAGTTATGCTCCATGGAATGAATTTATACCTGGTTCTGCCGGAAAGATACTGGATATCATGAAAGTCCGTATCGACTCGGATGATCCTTATAACATAACCGGAGAAATACAGGTATGTGGTGAAAACGTAATGAAAGGTTATTATAAGAATGAAGAAGCTACCCGTGAGGTATTTACCGAAGATGGTTGGTTGAAAACAGGCGATTTAGGTACAATAGATGCTAACGGATTCATTTATATAAGAGGCCGTAGTAAAACCATGATCTTGAGTTCTAATGGACAGAATATTTTTCCTGAAGAGATAGAATCCAAGCTAAATAATATGCCATTCGTTCTAGAAAGTTTAATCATAGAGCGCAACAAGAAACTGGTAGCTTTAGTATATCCTGATTATGAAAGTCTGGACAGTCTGGGACTCAATACCCCCGAAAACCTAAAAACAGTAATGGATGAAAACTTGAAGAATCTGAATAAACTGGTAGGAAACTATGAACAAGTGAGTAAAATACAACTTTATCCCACAGAGTTCGAAAAAACTCCCAAAAAAAGCATCAAGCGATTCTTATATAACAGTATTACCGAAGAATAAATATGTTGTAAAACATGCTACTAATCAGCAAAATAGGTTGTATAACATAAAAAACTAGAAAAAAAGTTGTTCTTTTTGGTACAACGTATTGAAAAAGTGTATACCTTTGCATCGTTTTAAGAAAGCAACATTAGTATTACAGATTTAAAAAGCAAAGAAAATGAAAAAATTAGTATTTTTGTTCGTAGCCTTCGCAGCTGTTTCTTTCGCATCTTGCGGAAACAAAGCTGCTAACAACAACACAGAAGCAACTGATTCAGTTGCAGTAGTAGAAGAAGCTGCTGTTGTAGAAGAAGTTGTAGCAGATTCAGCTGCTTGTGACTCTACAGCTGCTTGCTGTGACTCTACTAAAGCTGAATAATTCAGTACGAACTCTAGAGAGAATTGAAAGTCTGCCGTGCGAAAGCGCAACAGACTTTTTTTATGTCTTTACTCCTCCCTTTTCTGCCAATATTCCATCGTTTTGCAATACAAATTATCTACTTTTGTTTCTCAAACCACAAACAAAAACAGGATATGAAAAAGACAAATCTAAAAGAAACACTTCAAAACTGGAAGTTGGGAAACTATTTCCGTGAATTATCTATTGTTATCACTGGAGTATTTATCACTCTTGCCGGAACTGATTTTATAAACAGTGCCTCACAAGAGAAGCAGATAAATAAAAGTATGCAAATGATAAAAATGGAATTAGAAGAGAATTTAAAAAGTATCAATCAGGCCGAAGCCGCATATTTAAATGAAATTAATTTCTTCCGATTGTTAATACAAAAACAGGATTCACTTCAAACCATTAAAGCTTCTATTTTAGAAAACAATGCCAATGCTCCTTTTGCGTATGAAAATTGTGAGTATTCGGAAGATGCGCTAGAAGTACTGAAAAGCTCAGCGCTGATGCAGCAGATACCTGACAAAGAGTTCATTTCAAAACTTTTACAAACCTATAAAAGGATGTAGAAAAATAACTGAGGACAACAAAGACTATTATAAATACAAACAAGATTATATAACCAGCTACTTCTCTCACCTAACCATTTATAATATTCATAAAAATTATAACAGTATTTATGAAGTATGGGCAGCCAGACTACAAGAATATGATATCAAACAACTGATCCTCACTATGCCAAATACTTTTAATGAAAATCCTTTTACCACTCCTCAAAAAGTTATAAAAGAAACGATTGAATTAATAAATCAAACATATTAAAAAGAAAAAGCCCGGCTCTTACGAACCGGGCTTTTTCAGCATCATTATACTTTAAAGTATTTACAGATTTTATTCAGCAACTACTTCGAACGGGATCTCTACAGAAACTTCCTTGTGAAGTTTAACGATAGCTTTGTAAGAACCAACTTCTTTCACTGCATCTTTCACAACGATAATCTTTCTGTCAACCTTGTGACCCAATTTTTCCAATTCCTCAGCAATTTGAATGTTGCTAACAGAACCGAAAATAGTACCTGTGGCACTCACTTTAGTAGCAATAGTCAAGGTTACATCCTTCAACTGTTCTGCCATAGCTTCAGCATCTTTCTTAATCTTTTCCAATTTGTGAGCGCGTTGTTTCAGCTCTTCTGCCAACATTTTCTTAGCTGAAGGTGAAGCAATCACTGCCTTACCAGTCGGAATAAGATAGTTACGACCGTAACCAGACTTCACAGTTACAATATCATTTTTGTAGCCTAAGTTCACTACGTCTTCTTTCAAAATTATTTCCATACTTATTCCTCCTTATTATTTCATCATGTCAGTTACAAATGGAAGTAACGCCAAGTGACGTGCTCTTTTAACAGCCTGCGCAATACGACGTTGGAACTTCAGAGAAGTACCTGTAATACGGCGAGGAAGGATCTTACCCTGTTCGTTCAAGAATTTCTTCAAGAATTCAGGATCTTTGTAATCAATGTACTTAATACCACTCTTTTTGAAACGGCAGTATTTTTTCTTCTTAACGTCTACTGAGGGCGGAGTTAAATATCTGATTTCTGATTGTTGCTGTGCCATGATTAATCCTCCTTTTTAGTTGATTTAACATTTCTTCTCTTAGCAGCATATTCAGCAGCGTATTTATCCATTTTAAAAGTCAAGAAACGGATAACACGTTCGTCACGACGGAAGTTAATTTCCAACTTTTCAATAACCTGCGGTTCTGCTTTGAACTCTATCAACTGATAGAAACCAGTTGACTTTTTTTGGATGGGGTAAGCCAGCTTTTTCAAGCCCCAGTTTTCCTCATTGATAATCTCTGCACCTTCTGCAGTCAGAATACCTTTGAATTTCTCTACCGCTTCCTTCATCTGAACGTCAGATAAAACGGGAGTTAAAATGAAAACGGTTTCGTATTGATTCATACTACGTTTATTAAATTATTAAATTAAATTTCAAATGCGAGTGCAAAAGTAGATATTTTATCTTAATCTACAAAGAGTTATCACAATTTTCTTCAAAAAATATAGTTTCATTTTACAATTAATCTTCCTTTTTATATTTTTTATCTGTAAAAGATAAGTTATATCCGCCAAGAATTGTATATTTGCAAAGTTGTTTAAACAATAATTCCATGATAGAACAATTTAGTTTTGATATCCAATTAATATTTGCCATATTAAATGGCAAAGTATCTGCCGCCATCAACCGGAAACTAAGCCGGAATTTTCGCCAGAATGGTGTAGAAATTACCCCTGAACAGTGGACAGTCCTTCTTTTTCTATGGGAAAAAGATGGTGTCACACAGCAAGAACTATGTAATGCCACTTTTAAAGACAAACCCAGCATGACCCGCTTAATAGACAATATGGAACGCCAGCATTTGGTGGTGCGCATCGCCGACAAAAGAGATCGACGCACCAATTTAATTCATTTGACCAAAACCGGCAGAGAATTAGAAGGTAAAGCACGTTTCATCGCAAACAAGACATTGAAAGAAGCACTACAAGGATTAACATTGGAAGAACTGAAAGTCAGCCAAGATGTATTAAGAAAGGTATTCACCAACATCAAAGACTAAAGTTTTTCAAGGTTTTCATCTTTTTTTCCTAAAATAATTTCCATGATAAGAGAATTATGCTTTAATTTGTACACAAGAATAAATATAATCTATTAATAAAATACACACATGAAAAGCTTACTTAAGAATTTAGGTCTGATACTGATGATCATCGGCGCCGCTATTTTAGTCGGTGTTTTCTTCACCGGAAGTGCAGCAATTAACGACAACGGTGTTTTAGGTGGAAGTGCCGCCCTTATCGTTATAGGTTTAATCGTTTATATTGTATTAAACAAACGCATTGTTGATTAAAGTATAAGAGAACAAAAATAAAAAAGTCCGAAACAAATGTTCCGGACTTTTTTATTTCATCTATTTCACTCAGCCTTATTCTACTTCGGGAGTAATCAGTTTATACCCCTTCCCGTGAATGTTGATAATCTCGATAGAATCATCTTCTTTCAAATGTTTACGCAACTTAGTAATATACACATCCATGCTTCGTGCATTGAAATAATTATCATCAATCCAAATGGTTTTCAATGCGAAATCACGCTGCAGAATCTCATTAGCATGAGCACAAAGCAAGCCCAATAATTCGGATTCTTTCGTAGTCAGTTTAGTCTGTTTTCCATCGATAGCCAAAATTTGTTTCTGAGTATCGAAAGTAAAACGACCAATCTTGTAAATATTGCTTTCCTTGTTTCTCTTACCACGTACACGACGCAAAATAGCCTCGATACGGAAAGTCAACTCTTCCATACTGAACGGTTTAGTAATATAATCATCCGCACCAATCTTGAAGCCTTCCAATATATCCTCTTTCAAAGTTTTAGCAGTCAGGAAGATAATAGGAATTTCAGCGTTAGCCTGACGGATTTCCTGTGCTAAAGTAAAACCGTCTTTCTTCGGCATCATCACATCCAATACACATAAGTCGTATTTGTTCTTAAGGAAAGCCTTGTAGCCAGCCTCACCATCCGGGCAAAGTTCGGCCGAGTAGCCTTTTGCCTGCAAATATTCTCTCAATAGCATGCCAAGATTCTCATCATCTTCGCATAACAAGATACGCAATTTCTCGTCCATATTATTCATTTTTTAATAAAGGTAATACAATTATAAATTTAGTTCCTACATTCAATTCACTCTCGGCACGTATAGCCCCTTTGTGATCTTGAATTATTTTTTTCACATAAGCCAGTCCCAAACCAAAGCCTTTCACATCGTGCAGGTTACCAGTATGCACACGATAGAATTTATCGAATATCTTCTTCAGGTTTTCTTTCTTAATACCTATTCCATTATCCTGGATAGAGATATAAAGCTTACCCGATTCATTCCAAGTACGTATATTCAACAACAATTCGCCTTCCTGTTTTTTATATTTCACTGCATTGTCCAGCAAATTAAAAATAACATTTGTAAAATGCATCTCGTCTACAAATATATCCGGATTTACCGCATCCAAATTCGAAGTGATTTTACCATTGTATTTCTCTACCTTCAACGTGAAAGTATTGACAACACCGGCTATCAAATCATTTGCATTCACCTCTTTCATCTTCAGCGTCGCTTTTTGCTTTTCGAACATAGACATCTGCAACACCTTTTCCACTTGGAAACGCAAACGTTTGGTCTCATCATTTATCACTCCGGATATATGCTGGAACATAGCAGGAGATTTTCCCACTGCCGGATCTTTCAACATCTGAGCTGCCAACGATATGGTAGAGATAGGTGTCTTGAATTCATGTGTCATATTATTTATGAAATCATTCTTTATCTCGGTCAACTTCTTCTGACGGAAGATGATATAGATAGTAAAAATGAACGTCACAAGCAATACAAATGTGAAGATCAGTGACGGGATCATAAATTTAACAGAACTGAATATGTAACTGTTCAATGTAGGAAAATGAATATTTACTGTCGCCATACGAGCCGGAGGATCATTTTTAAATAAAACCTGCGGATATGTATTCTCACTACCCTCTTTGGTATAATCAGGGCAATGGTAAACTTCCGTCCCGTCACGGTCTGTCACCGTAAAATGGTAAGGAATATCAATGCCATTATTCAGCAATTCTGTCTTTAAAAACAAGTCCAACTGTTTAAAGTTGATTCTTTTGTTCAAGGGTTTGTCACTAGCTGTATACAAAATGTTATAGACCACTTCGTCCAACAATGCACGTTGGTACACATATCTGTCTTTAATTATTTCCTGCAAGGCTCTTGAAGTCTGAGGAATATTCTTACCAGTCGAAATAATCGCTTTAGGAATATTAGAAGGACGATTCGCACTGAACCTCATCTTCAATTCAAAAGTAGAGTAACCGTTCAATCCGTCGGAAGTAATGGAATACTCATGCGTATGCGCCACCACATCACCACTTCCTTCCCCCTTCTTCTCTTCGGACTGCTCCCTGGACAGCTGTGCTGCTTTTTCCGTAGCAATCGCATCATCCTCAAGATACTTTTTAGTTTCCACCAACTCAATATTTCGACACGCTTGGACTAAACTGCGCTGAACAGACTCATCAAATTGCCCTTTGCGCATTTTCACCATTTCTTCAATATAGCTTACCTGCAAATACAACAAGCTAAGAAATGATAGCCCCATTACAATACCTAATACCCAAATAGTAGACTTTTTCATGCCAGCAAAATTAAAAGCGTTAAATCTCATCAAACAATAGATTAACCAAATTTAAACGGCCATTCTCTATAATTAACCGAAAAAGTCATTTAAGCTAAGATTCTGACTATTATAACAAAATTTACGCCAATTGGTTTGCAAAAATAATAAAAAATTAAGTTCAAAGCCAAATAACAAACCTAAAAGTTTAAGTTACCTTAAATAAAAAGAGACGCATTTTTAACGAAATACGTCTCTTCTAAGTACGAAATTTTACACTTTATCAATCATCTTTATTCTCTTTAGCTTCAAATTCCTTCATCAATTTTTCTTGTACGTCTGTCGGAACCAATTCATAGCTGGCAAACTTCATAATAAACGAAGCGCGCCCACCTGTCAAGGAACTCAAAGAAGTGGAATAAGAAGACATTTCTTTCAGAGGTACTTTCGCAACCAGTTTTTCATATCCACTTTCACTGCTCATACCCATAATCATACCACGACGACCTTGCAAATCACTCATCACATCGCCCATTTTATCGCTGGGAACGAAAACCTCCACATCATAAATCGGCTCCAGAATCTTAGGTCCGGCATTCTTAAATGCCTCACTGAATGCATTACGTCCTGCAAGCATAAAAGAGATTTCATTTGAGTCTACCGGATGCATCTTACCATCATAAACAATCACTCGTACATCACGCGCATATGAACCAGTCAACGGACCCTGCTCCATCCGGCTCATAATCCCTTTCAAGATAGCAGGCATAAAACGAGCATCAATAGATCCCCCCACAATACTGTTAATAAAGACTAATTTACCACCCCATTCCAAAGGTATTTCCTCAGTCCCCTTCACATTTATCTTGAATTCCTGACCGTTAAACTTATACGTTTCGGGTACAGGCATTCCTTCATAATAAGGTTCAACAATGAGATGAACCTCACCAAATTGCCCTGCACCACCTGATTGTTTTTTGTGACGATAATCGGCACGAGCTGCTTTAGTGATTGTTTCACGATAAGGAATCTTAGGCTCCTCAAACTTAATCTGCAATTTTTCGTTATTTTCCAAACGCCACTTCAAGGTACGGAGATGAAACTCACCTTGTCCATGCACAATAGTCTGTTTCAATTCTTTGGATTGCTCTACCTCCCAAGTAGGATCTTCCTCACGCATACGGTTCAATATAACCATCATCTTCTCTACATCAGCCTCATTTACAGGCTTGATGGCACGCGAGTATTTAGCATTAGGATATTTAATGAAATTAAACCGGTTTTCACAGTCTTTGCCGTTCAAGGTATTTCCAGTCTTTACATCTTTCAATTTCACAGTACAACCAATATCTCCGGCTACCAGCTCCGGCACCGGAATACGATTAGCTCCGGCACAAACAAAAAGCTGTGCCATACGCTCTTTAGAGCCACGATCAGCATTAGTCAAATCGTCACCTTCGTGTACTTTTCCGCTCATCACTTTAAAATACTGCACACCACCGATATGGGGTTCAACGGCAGTCTTGAAGAAATAAAGAGAAGTAGGGCCATTCGCATCGGGAGGCACAGGAACACCACGGGTATTATGAACCACAGGCATATCCGATACGAATGGAACAACATTACCTAAAAATTCCATCAGACGACGGACACCCATATCTTTACCTGCACATACACAGAAAACAGGGAACATACCACGTGCCGCCAATCCCTTACGGATACCTTCACGCATTTCATCTTCAGTCAATGATTCCGATTCAAAGAATTTTTCCATCAATGTCTCATCATTTTCAGCAGCAGCCTCTACCAAAGCTTTATGCATCTCCAATGCCTTTTCTCTCTCAGAATCAGGAATTTCTTCAATTGTAGGAGCACCTCCTTCTGGTCCCCATGAATATTTCTTCATCAACAGCACGTCAATGAGTTCATGAAAATTAGGTCCCGTTTCAAGAGGATATTGCACGGGAACTACCTTAGAGCCATAAATACTACGCAACTGTTCGAGTACATTGTCATAGTCACATTTCTCATTATCAAGCTGATTGACCAAAAAGATAACCGGCTTGCCCAGCTTTTCAGTATAACGGAAGTGGTTCTGAGTGCCTACTTCGGGACCGTATTGTCCATTCAGTAGCAAAATAGCAGTATCGGTTACATTAAGCGCGGTTATGGCAGCCCCTACGAAGTCATCACTGCCCGGACAGTCAATTATATTTAGTTTTTTTCCATTCCACTCTACATGATAAACGGTAGAGAACACTGAATAACCATATTCTTGCTCTACCGGAAAATAATCACTAACCGTGTTTTTGGCAGTAATTCTGCCACGACGTTTTATAATACCACTCTCAAAGAGCAAAGACTCTGTGAGGGTGGTTTTACCTGAGCCATCATTGCCAAGAAGTGCAATGTTTTTAATTTCGTTAGTCTGATATACTTTCATGATATCTAAGGTTTAATTATTAACAAACGGATATGTGTTTCATATCTCCTAAAAATGTGGAGCGCAAATTAGAAAATAAAGAGAAAAAAAACAACTTAAAGGATAGTGTTACTAAACTATGTTTTACGACAGATATTCTATATTAGCATTATTTTTTTGTAACTTTGCCACAAAATAAGTTATCATGGCAGGCATCTACCTACATATACCCTTCTGCAAAAAGCGTTGCATTTACTGTGATTTTTTCTCTACTACTCGTAAAGAACAGAAAACAGCATACATCCGTGCATTGTGCCACGAACTAACTGACCGGAAAAACTATCTGAAAGGAGAACCCATAGAAACGATTTATCTAGGTGGCGGTACTCCCTCACAATTGGCTAAAGAGGATTTCGAAGCTATTTTCTCCCATATTTATAAGGTGTATAAAGTAACCCCCAATGCCGAAATTACTTTAGAAGCTAATCCCGATGACTTAACATCGGAGTATATCTCTATGCTACGCACCTTTCCTTTCAACCGGATAAGTATGGGAATTCAAACTTTCCAGGAAACGACTTTAAAACAACTCCAACGACGACATACCGCCGACCAAGCCATTCGTGCCTTCCAAGGCTGCCGCACGGCAGGTTTCCAAAATATCAGTATTGACCTGATGTATGGGCTGCCCGGCGAAACGCTCACCTCATGGAAAAAAGATTTAAAACAAGCCCTTTCCTTACACCCGGAACATATTTCCGCTTATCATCTTATTTATGAGGAAGGAACTCCCCTGTGGAAACTCCGCGAACAACATAAAGTAGAAGAAGCAGACGAGGACTTAAGCGTTTCCCTGTTCGGTACACTAATCGACGAGCTCACTACTGCCGGATACGAGCATTATGAAATATCCAATTTCTGCTTGCCAGGTCTTCATTCCCGGCACAATTCCAGTTACTGGACAGAAAAGCAATATTTAGGTTGCGGTCCTTCCGCACATTCCTATAATGGCATTTCACGCCAATGGAATGTAGCTTCACTAGATAAATATATAGAGGGGATCTCAAGCGGAAATCCCACATTCGAAGTAGAAGAACTTGACCTATATACCCGTTACAATGATTTTGTCATTACCCACATACGTACACAATGGGGAATGCCACTGCCCAAACTCGGGAAACAATACGGAGAAGAACTGTACAAATACTGCCTACGTATGGCCACTCCACATTTACAACAAGGAACACTGGAAATAAAAAACGATACGCTAAAACTGACCCGTAAAGGCGTTTTTATATCAGACGGGATCATGAGCGACATGCTTTGGGTGGAGTAACTAATACTTCAGCGAATATTCACATATGCTATTTTAAAAGCATCCCCCAAAAATAAATGAATAATTTTATAAAATACGATAGGGAGATTTTCAAGTTTCCCTGTCTTTACTTATATAAACCAATAAACTAAAAAGATATGAAAACAAGTACGCGCATAGTTCTTCCATTCTTCTACGCATTAATGGAAGCTTATGCTTACAATAGCGAAAACGATTCTGAAGAACACAGGAAAACGGAACAAAAGAGTTCCGAATGCAACCATAACACAAATCAAATTTTGGAAACTCTTTCTCCAAATATTACAAAGAGGATAACAGACTCTGAATAAAGGCATATAAATTATTGAATAATAAAAGAAAACTAAAAACTAAATGATTTTTTCAACTTGCAATCAATACAGTATCAAGGGGATTTTCTTGATACTGTTACTAATGATTTCCACTACATTCATACAGGCTCAAAAAGCAGATCTTTCTTTCAGCATTCACTTAAAAAAAGCGAATCTGAAAGAATTCATATTTGAAATAGAAAAAGCCTCCGGCTACTCTTTTATTTATGGAGAGGAAATCATCCTTAAACATCCTATAACCCTCAGTCTAAGAAAAGCTCCATTAAGCCTGATTTTACAGAAAGCCTTTGCAGGACAGAATATCAGTTTCAAAATAAACAAAAATCACATTATATTAAAAAAATACGCTCTACAATCCAGCAAGAAATCTTTTACCCTGAACGGGTATGTATTGGACAGTATATCGAAAGAAACATTGATAGGTGCCAATATTTATGATCAGAAAAACGGAGTGGGTACTACTACCAATCCTTTCGGATACTTTAGCATCACATTGCCTGAGGGAGGCACTAAACTAAACTTTTCATACATAGGCTATGCAGTAAAACAAGTGTCTTTGCACCTATGGAAAGATACTATGCTGACCATCCAACTCCGCAATGACAACCAACTGAACGAGGTCATTATCTTGTCCGACAAACCCGAAACGGGTATTCAAAGCAGTCGTATGGGAGCAAGCAGTATTCCTATTCCCCACATAAAAAACACACCGGCATTGATGAGTGAGGCAGACGTATTAAAATCCATCCAACTACTGCCCGGTGTACAAAACGGAATGAACGGAACCAGTGGGTTATATGTACGCGGAGGAGGTCCGGACCAAAATCTTTATTTATTAGACGGTGTACCTTTATATAATGTAGATCATACACTGGGCCTGTTATCGGTCTTCACTCCGGAAGCCGTGAAAAAAGTCGATTTATACAAAAGTAGCTTTCCGGCACGATTCGGCGGACGTCTTTCATCTATTGTCGATGTCCGTACCAATGACGGAAACATGCAGCACTATCATGGAAGCTTGACTATCGGTCTTCTCACTTCACATCTGCAATTTGAAGGACCTATATGGAAAGATCATACTTCCTTCATTATCTCAGCACGACGCAGTTATATTGACTGTTTCCTCCCACTAGTTATGCCAAAGGACGAACGGGGCGGTTATAGTTTGTATGACATCAACGCCAAGCTAAATCATCGCTTTAGTGAACAAGATCGCCTTTTCATCTCTTTCTATAAAGGAAAAGACCACGTCTACTATAAATAACGTGAGTTCGAAATAAAATCAAAAAATAGCAAGTTGTCCGTCATTGACAAACTTTACGTCAATGGCGGGCTTCTTTTCAAAAAAGCAGTATGCCGCGATAGCCGACAAGGAGTTGGCTATAAAGTTACTGAATGAACGATGTCTTGAGTGTTCAATCTGTGCGATGTTCTTCAGTTCGTCATTGACCGTTTCAATCAAGGCTCTTTTTCTTAGCAAAATCTTGTCGGCAATACTCATCAGTGAGTTCCTCATATTATTTTTAACTTTAGTAACAAGTTGTATGCCATTAAGGAAAAGGTTTTCAAACAGAGCCTGACCTATATATCCCTTGTCTGCACATAGTTTTCCTTTGATGTTTTCCAGAAACCTACCCTGTTTCAACGGTTCCCGGTCATCCACGTTTCCAGGCGTGAACATGAAATTGAGGATTTCACCCTTGTCATTGATTATCAGATGCAGCTTGAATCCGAAGAACCATCCCATAGAACATCTTCCACGCTCGGCAAGCCCTTCAAATGTCTTATGAATCAAGATTCTTTGGTTACGACATACACATAAGGGAGTGGAATCAACGAAACTGATGCCGGTACAAGTTCCCAGCAGTACTCTTTTGATGAATATGGTCATGGGAAGCAATACTTCCTTCTCCAGTTCCACAAAACGGTTATAAGAAACCTGACGAGGAAAAAGGTGTTTCAGATGTTTACAGACATACTCCTTGTAGTAATGCTTGAAACAACGGAAACCACCGGAGTGAAACAGGATTAGAATAACCATAATCTCTGCATCACTCATACGGTTGGGTTTGTTACGATGCATGGTCTTCATATCCTTAATCATATATTTTTCCTGTTGCAATGTAAATTCCTTGCAAAAATCATCGGCCATACAATAAATCTCTGTAACTTTAGACTCTGGAAACATAGTGGTAATCGTTTAAATGTTATAATTCAGCACTATAAATTTAATACTTTTATCGCTATGTTTCTAATTATAAGTGAAATATATTTATTCTTATTTCGAACTCACGTTAAATACTATGAGAAAAAGCCTTTTATTTGTTTGGGCCTGCATGGGGCTGGTTTGTTTGATGAGTGCTTGTAAGACATCGGTTAAAAGTAAAGAATGGAAGCTGGTATGGGTGGAGAATTTTGATCAAAAAAACAGTTTTGACGAATCGGTATGGACTAAGATACCTCGCGGAACATCCGATTGGAACAACTATATGTCTTATTATGATTCATGTTATGCTATGCAGGATGGGAATCTGATACTTCGTGGAATAGCCAATCATACTCAAAAAAATGATACGGCTCCTTATCTGACCGGTGGTGTATATACCAAAGGAAAGAAACTGTTTACGGGCGGAAGAGTAGAAGTATGTGCCAGATTGCAAGCCGCTAAGGGGGCATGGCCGGCTATATGGATGCTTCCCGAAAAAGCGGAGTGGCCCAAAGGAGGAGAGATTGATATTATGGAACGGTTGAACCATGATCGTATTGCTTATCAGACTACTCATTCATATTATACGCATATATTAGGTATAAAGGATAATCCGCCTCACGGAGGCATCAATAAGATAAATCCTGAGGAATACAATATCTATTCGGTAGATATTTATCCGGATAGTCTGGTGTTTGCTGTCAATCATCGTCATACCTATACTTATCCGCGCATTGATACGGACAAGGAAGGGCAGTTCCCTTTCTATCAACCTTACTATTTATTGATAGATATGCAGTTGGGCGGTTCATGGGTTGGCGCTGTGGACCCGAAAGAATTACCTGTGGAAATGTGGGTGGACTGGGTGAAGTATTACGAGAAACGCTGAATGCTGTTTGTCGGGAAACGGGGGGCTGTTCAATGTTGGGCAGCCCCCCGTTCTGTTTAATTATAAGGTAAATAGGCCTGGATGTAACATCATCAAAGAAAAATGTTACAGGCGGAGCACGTCTGTTCTGCCTGTAAAGATGCGTGTATCATTGTGATTACAGGAATCATAAAGCTTTGTGTACTTTTGTTTCGTCTGGAATAAGATTCTAAAGATTGGAGCAGGGACAACATTTTGTTTAGCTCATTTTTGTTTTCAATAGGCATAAAGTAATTCCAGCCAATGGATGGAATTACTTTTTATGGAAGATATTTTAATGTAATAACCATGAATACACAAAGTCAAAAAGTTTCGATGGCCGAGAAAATCGGTTACAGCCTGGGGGATTGCTCGGCTAATCTGGTCTTCCAGATGATGATGATTTATCAGACAAAGTTTTATACGGACATATTCGGTCTGGAAGGTGCCATTGCCGGTACGGTGATGTTGGTGGCGCGTATCACGGATGCCTTTGTCGATCCTACAGTGGGGTTATTGAGTGACCGCACCAAGACACGTTTCGGGAAATATCGTCCGTGGGTGCTTTGGACTGCGTTGCCTTTCATGGTTTTCTATGTGTTGGCTTTCTATAATCCGGGCATTGAAGATAAAGGGCTGGTAGCATTGTATGCTACGTTGTCTTATACCTTGCTGATGAGCCTTTATTCTTTTAACAATACGCCGTATGCTTCTTTGGGCGGAGTGATGTCCGGTGATATAAAGGAACGTACCAGTATCACTTCCATTCGTTTTGTGGTGGCTACCATTGCCCAGTTTGTGGTGCAGGGACTTACGCTCCCTTTGGTAAGCAAGTTTTCGGATGGTGGAGACAAAGCGCATGGCTGGTTATGTACTATCTCTTTGTTCGCTTGTATCGGGTTCGTTTTTCTGGTCATTACTTTCTTTTCAACTCGTGAGCGCATAGAGCCGCCTGCCAGTCAAAAGACAGATACGCTTCAGGATATAAAGGATGTATTTGGAAGTGCTCCTTGGCGGGCTATGTTCATACTTACGCTTTTCATTTTTATTACGCTTGCCATGTGGGGTAGTGCCATGAACTATTATTTTGAGAATTATGTGGATGCCGGAGCATTGTATGCCTTTCTTGACCGTCTGGGATTAGTGGCAATGGAAACAGATGGCAGCGCGGGGTATGCTGTGTTGAATGCTTTCGGGCTGGTAGTCAATTCTTCCGATAAGGCATACGAGGTAGGATTTGGAGTATTTAATATGTTGGGAGCACTTGTCCAGTTCTTTGGGGTGATTTTCTTGTCCGGCTTTTTGGCAAACCGTTATGGTAAGAAACGCGTTTTTATTGTTTGCCTCTCACTTACTGCCATTTTTACAGCTTTGTTCTATTTCCCGGGAAAAGCGGATGTGGAAACGATGTTTGTACTGAATTTCCTGAAGAGTTTGGCATACGCGCCGACTGTACCTTTGTTGTGGGCGATGATTGCCGATGTAGCCGACTATTCAGAATATAAAAATTACCGTCGCGCCACAGGCTTTGTGTTTGCTGGTGTAGTTTTTGCCTTGAAGGCCGGGCTGGGTATCGGTGGGGCCATCCTAGGGTTTCTGCTTTCAGGATTTGGGTATGTGTCCGGTATCGGGGCAGAGCAAAGCGGTACGGCTATAAGGGGGATTGTACTTTCCTCCAGTCTGATTCCGGCTATGATATTTGGAATGGGAGTAGCTGCCTTATGCTTCTATCCTATTACAAAAAAATACAACGAACAGATGCAGGCGGAACTTGCTGACCGTCGCAGTAAGGCCGGTTATTAATGAAAAAGAACAAGTTATTTACCTTAAAAACTTTGTAATATGAAAATAAGATATGTGACATTATTGGCTGCCATTGCCGGATTAATGGCCGCTTGCGGCAATGACCGGAAGGCCGGTATGCAGCCGGATCCTTCGCTGAAGGAAGCAGCTTCGGGCAAGTTTCTGATGGGGGTAGCGTTGAATGTACGTCAGGCAGCAGGTCAGGATACTTGCGCCTCGAAAGTGGTAAAACGTCATTTTAATTCCATTGTGGCCGAGAATTGCATGAAATGCGAAGTGATTCATCCGAAGGAAGACCGTTTTGATTTTACGGAAGCGGACCGGTTGGTTCGTTTTGGCGAGGAGAACGATATGGCTGTTATCGGGCATTGCCTTATCTGGCATTCACAGCTGGCACCTTGGTTCTGTGTGGACAAACAAGGAAAAACAGTAAGTGCCGACATCTTGAAGGAGCGTATAAAAAAACATATCCAGACTATTGTGACGCACTATAAAGGGCGTATAAAGGGCTGGGATGTATTGAATGAAGCCATTGAATCGGACGGCTCCTGGCGTAAATCTCCTTTTTACGAGATATTAGGCGAAGAGTACATCCCGCTTATTTTTCAGTATGCTCATGAAGCGGATCCGGAAGCCGAACTTTACTATAATGATTATGGCATGGACGGGAAGGCTAAGCGTGACAAAGTAGTCGAATTGGTAAAGATGCTGAAAGACCGTGGACTGCGCATCGACGCGGTAGGTATGCAGGGACACATGGGAATGGATTATCCGTCAGTGTCCGAATTTGAAGCCAGTATACTGGCATTTGCAGCTACCGGAGTAAAGGTGATGGTAACCGAATGGGATATGAGTGCATTGCCCACGGCACGGATGGGAGCCAATATTTCGGATACGGTGTCTTATAAACAATCCTTGAATCCCTATCCCGACGGTTTGCCCGACTCTGTGTCTGTGGCATGGAATAACCGGATGAAGGAATTTTTCGGTCTTTTCCTGAAACATTCGGATATCATTACCCGTGTGACAGTGTGGGGGGTGACGGACGGTGACTCATGGAAGAATAATTTCCCTGTGCCCGGACGTGTGGATTACCCTTTATTGTTCGACCGTGATTGCCAGCCGAAACCTTTTGTGGAAGAACTGATAGGAAAACATAACATTTAATAACGTAACGATATGGAAAAGAAATTCAGATACTTGGTGCCCGGAGACTATATGGCAGATCCTGCTGTACATGTTTTTGACGGAAAGCTTTACATTTATCCTTCTCATGACCGCGAGAGCGGAGTGGAGGAGAATGACAATGGTGATCATTTTGACATGTGTGACTATCATGTCTTTTCTACAGAAGATGTGATGAACGGAACAGTGACTGATCACGGAGTCGTACTGAAAGTTTCGGATGTCCCTTGGGCCGGGCGTCAGTTGTGGGATTGTGATGTGGCCTGTAAAAACGGGAACTATTATATGTATTTTCCATTGAAAGACCGGAACGACATCTTCCGTATCGGCGTGGCGGTGAGCGATTGTCCCGAAGGGCCGTTCATTCCCCAGCCCGATCCCATGCGTGGAAGCTACAGTATAGATCCGGCGGTATTTGATGATGGTAATGGGAACTATTATATGTATTTCGGCGGTTTATGGGGTGGACAGCTTCAGCGTTATCGCAACAACAAGGCATTGGAGTGTGCGGCTTTTCCGGCTGATGGTGAACCGGCTTTGCCTTCACGTGTGGTGAAACTTTCGGACGATATGCTTCAGTTTGCCGAAGAGCCGCGGCCTTTGGTTATTCTGGATGAACACGGACATCCGTTGAGTGCCGGTGACAATGCGCGTCGCTTTTTCGAGGCTTCATGGATGCACAAGTATAACGGGAAATACTATTTTTCTTATTCTACGGGAGACACTCATCTGCTTTGCTATGCCACAGGAGATAATCCGTATGGTCCGTTCACTTATCAAGGGGTTATTTTGCAGCCTGTGGTAGGTTGGACTACTCATCATGCCATTGTAGAATACAAAGGAAAATGGTATCTGTTTCATCACGATTGTGTCCCTTCGGGGGGAACCACTTGGTTGCGTAGCCTAAAGGTATGCGAATTGGAGTATGATGCGGAAGGGAAAATAAAGACCATAGAATCTGTCTAAAAATAAATCAGTGATACATCATCCGGACAGATTGGACCGGTTGCTTTGCCGGGTATTGTCCAAACAGACCGTTTGCAGAGATTCCGTTCGTCGTCCGGGACTTACAAACGGTCTTTTTATATCCGTGTTCTTCAATTACAGTATCTGGTGGCGTAATTATAATTTGTTGTAATATAGTATGTTATGTATGTATTGTAACGCAAATAAAGATTCATGTAACACGTTTGAAGCAAGATGTAACTCTACGAAAGATGCGTGTATCATGCAGAGAATTTATATTCGGCGACACTTTCTATATTTGCGTCTGAAATCCGTAAAGGAATTGGTCAATTATAATACTAGAAAGACAATGAAACAAAAACAAAAGCTGAAAAGATGGTCGGGCGTGCTGATCGCTTTAGGGGTGTTGGGCTCCTCCTTTACCTCATGTAGTTCGATCAAGAAAGGAAATGATTTGCCAGTTGTAGGAAAGTCTGTCGCTCTTTTCGATTACTTTAATTATAAAGGTGAGGATGATGTCTATATTTCCAATCCGCTTCCGGGAGATGATTATTTTTATAATCCCATTCTGCCGGGATGGTATTCCGATCCCAGCATTTGCACCAATGGCGAAGGCGATTATTTTCTGGCTGTTTCCACCTTTACTTATTATCCGGGTGTGCCTCTTTTCCACAGCAAGGACTTGGTGAACTGGAAGCAGGTGGGGCATATCTTGAATCGTCCTTCTCAATTAGTCAACATGGAGGGGCAACACGTAAGCGGAGGAATTTTTGCTCCGGCCATATCCTACAACCCGCATAACAAGACTTATTATATGGTTACTACCAATGTAGGGGTTGGAAACTTCTTTGTGAAGACACAAGATCCTTTTGGCGAATGGTCTGATCCTATTATGTTGCCCGAAGTGACAGGCATTGATCCCTCTTTCTTTTTCGATGAAGATGGGAAGGCCTACCTTGTCAATAATGATGACGCGCCGGACAACAAGCCCGAATACAGTGGACATCGTACCATCCGTGTGCAGGAATTTGATGTGAATGCGGACAAGACGGTGGGACCGCGCAAGATTCTGGTGAACAAGGGAGCTCGTCCGGAGGACAAGCCCATCTGGATTGAAGGTCCGCACCTTTATAAAATAAACGGGAACTACTTCCTGATGTCTGCCGAGGGTGGAACAGCCGGATGGCATTCGGAAGTGATTTTCCGTGGTGATTCTCCGACGGGCAAATTCATACCGTGGAAGAATAACCCTATTCTGACCCAGCGTCAGTTGGATGCGGAGCGTCCCAATCCGGTGACGTGCGCCGGACATGCCGACTTGGTTCAAACCCGGGAAGGGGATTGGTGGGCAGTCTTTCTGGCTTGCCGTCCCATAAACAACACGTTCGAGAATTTAGGACGTGAGACTTTTATGATGCCCGTTAAGTGGAGTGAGGATGGTTTCCCCTATATGACGCAGGGGGATGATCTAGTGCCAGTCATTGTTCGCCGCGAAGGAGTGAAGCGTGACGAATCTGCCACCTTCGGAAACTTTGAAATGAATGACGGTTTCGACGGACAAACATTGGGTATGGAATGGATGACTTTGCGTGCTCCTGCTACCGGACTTTACTCGCTTTCCCAGACTCCGGGTTATCTCACTTTGAAATGTGATTCAGTCAGTGCTTCCGAAAAGAAGGTGCCGGCTTTTATATGCCGCCGGTTGCAGCATCATAAGTTCGAATGCAGCACGCGTATGTTGTTCTGTCCGCAGAGCAAGGCGGAGCAAGCGGGCATATTGTTGTTCAAGGACGAAAAGCATCAATATTTCCTAGCTGTAGGCAGGGATGATCAAGGTGAATGTATTTCCCTCAGGCAGATAGGCGATGGGGAAAGTAAGGTGCTGGCTTCCGTTCGCTTGGACGACGGAGGAGTGCTTACCGACCTGAAGGTGGTTTCGCGCGGAACACATTATGATTTCTACTATGCTCGCCAGGAAGGTGTGTGGAACGTGTTGTGCAGGAATGTGGACGCTGGGTATCTGTCAACGGCCACTGCCGGAGGCTTTACTGGAACAACGATAGGCATGTATGCTACCTTAAAATAAATGACTGTTTGATTTTTTGTATAACTTAAATTAATGTATTAATGAAAAATGCTATGAATTTTAGGCCGGTGGGGCTGATGCTTCTATTCTGTCTCATTCCTTTGTGGGCATTTGCACAGAGCGTGATGGTAAAAGGTGTAGTAAAGGACACAAGTGGTGAAGCCATCATCGGAGCCAGTGTCTTGGAAAAAGGCACTACCAACGGTACGATTACCGATTTTGATGGTAACTTTGCATTGAATGTATCGAAAAACGCCGTGTTGGTGGTGAGTTTTGTCGGTTACAAGAACGAGGAAATCTCGGTAGCGGGAAAAAGTTCTTTAAAGATTACATTGAAGGAAGATTCCAAAGCTTTGGAAGAAGTGGTGGTGATTGGTTACGGTAGCGCCCGCAAGAGTGATGTGACCGGATCTATTGCATCGGTAGGCGGAGAGAAGCTGCGTGAGATGCCTGCCACCAATATTACATACGCTTTGCAGAACCGCGTGGCAGGTGTGGATATGTCGCAGACTTCTTCCGCACCGGGTGCTTCCATGCAGATCCGTATCCGTGGTACCCGTTCGTTGAACGCCAGTAACGACCCGTTGGTAGTATTAGACGGAATCCCCTTTATGGGTAATTTGTCCGATATCAACCCCGGTGACATCAAGAGCATGGATATTTTGAAGGATGCATCCTCTACTGCTATCTACGGTTCGCGTGGTGCCAATGGTGTTATCCTGATCACTACACACAAAGGGGCACAGGGTAGTCCCGCCCGGTTTACTTACAATGGGTATGCAGGTATGAAGAAAGTATTCTCCAAATATCCCATGATGAACGGTAGCAAGTTTGCCGAAATGCGTAAACTAGCAGGCAAGTTCGAGAATTCGGTGGACGAGTCGGACGATGTGGATACTGACTGGCAGGACTTGATGTTACGAGACGGTTATGTAAACAGCCACGATGTCAGCGTGTCCGGTGGTACCAACGGTGGAGGCTATAGCTTTGGCGCGGCTTACTATAAGGATCAGGGTGTCATTCCTACTCAGAACTATACCCGTTACTCTCTGCGTGGTTCTTTCGATCAGGGTGTGGGAAAATATTTCCGCTTCGGACTGGTGAACAATACCAACTATAACGTCACCAAAGGTTCCAATATCGGACTGTATGGTGTACTTTCCATGTCTCCTATCGCCGACCCCTATAATGCGGACGGCACATTGAAACGTACCGTGAAATACAACAGTCAGGATGAGTCATTTGTACTGACCAGAGGCGTTGTGGAAGAATTGGAAGACAGTTGGCTGAGCAAGACCGAAGGCTTCGGTACGTACAATAACCTGTTTGCCGAAGTGAAATGCCCGTGGATGGAAGGTTTGAAATACCGTGTCAACCTGGGTTTGAACTATCGTTCTACTAAAGGTGGATCGTTCACTGGCGAAGGCATCAACAGCACTACGGCAGACACTCCGTCCACCGCTTCGCTGAACCACTCGGAAACGACTAATTGGACTGTGGAGAACCTGCTGACTTACGACCGTACTTTTGGAAAGCACCAGCTGAATGTTGTCGGTATGTACTCTGCCGAACAGACTGTCTATACACGTTCGGACGTTGCCGGACGGGATATTCCTGCCGAATATTTCCAGTTCTATAACATCGGGCGTGCGGAAGGCACCATTACGGTGAACCCCGACAACTGGAACTATCAGAAGAGCGGTCTGATGTCTTGGATGGGCCGTGTGATGTACACTTACGACAATCGCTATATGTTGATGGCGACTGTACGTGCCGACGCTTCTTCACGTTTGGCAAAGGGACACCAATGGCACACTTATCCCGCCGTATCGGCAGGATGGAACATTCGTCAGGAAGAGTTTATGGACGAGGTGGACTGGATAGATATCCTGAAACTGCGTGTAGGTTACGGACAGACCTCCAACCAGGCTGTTGATCCTTATAAGACCTGGGGACGCTTGGCAACCCGTCCTTATAACTTCGGTCCTACTGGCTATGTCACCGGTTACTATGTATCCGAACTGCCTAATGCCGAATTGGGTTGGGAATACTCTTCTACATGGAACTTCGGTCTGGACTTCACCTTGCTGAGAGGACGCCTGTCCGGTACATTTGAGTATTACATTCAGAAAACCACCGACTTGCTGCAAAGCGTAAGCCTTCCTTCCACTTCGGGAGTAAGCAGCTATATGGCTAATGTGGGAAAGACGGAAAACAAAGGTTTTGAATTTACCTTGAACGGAACGATTCTGGACAACCATAACGGATGGACATGGGAGGCAAGCCTCAACCTGTCTGCCAACCGTAACAAACTGACCGAACTGGCTTCGGGCTCCAAAGATGATAAAGCGAACAACTGGTTTGTAGGACATCCCATCGACTGTATCTACGACTATGAAAAAGTAGGCTTATGGAACAGTGATGATCCCGATTTCCAATACTTGGACATTCTGGAGCCGGGTGGCAATGAAGGTATGATCAAAGTGAAATATACCGGTGATCGTGATGCCAGCGGCAAGCCGACTCGCGCCATTGGTCCCGAAGACCGTCAGATTATCAGCTTGGAACCTAAATTCCAAGGAGGTTTCAGCACTCGCGTGGCCTATAAAGGCTTTGACTTGAACGTTATCACCGCCTTCCGTTGCGGAGGCAAGCTGATCAGTACACTGCACCACAGCAACGGTTACCTGAATATGCTGACCGGTCGTCGCGGACAAGTGGATGTAGACTACTGGACACCGGAGAACAAGGGGGCCAAGTACCCGAAACCGGGTGGTATCCAGAGTGGTGACAATCCGAAATACGGAAGCACATTGGGTTATTTTGACTCTTCTTACTGGAAAGTGCGCAACATCACATTGGGCTACAACTTCGAGAAGCAGGCTTGGCTGACCCGCATGGGCATACAGAGCCTGCGTGCTTACCTGTCCGTGCAGAATCCGTTCATTATCTGTTCTCCTTTCCATAAAGAAACCGGACTGGATCCCGAAACCAACTCTTACGGTAACGAGAATGTAGCTGTGACAGAAGGTATTCAGAAACGATTCCTGACAGTAGGTACTAACTCACCGTCCACCCGTAACTATTTATTCGGTATTAACTTAACATTCTAAATGAAAGCATGACTATGAAACCTATATTTTCAAAAATAAGAGTTTTGGGAACAGCCGCACTGGCTTTGTTCCTGACAGCATCCTGTTCAGACATTCTGGACGAGCAGCCGCGCAGCAGTTATGATCCTACTTTCTTTAAGACGGATAAGAAACTTTTGCGTATCTGTCTGAATGACAGCGTTGAGTAGTGAGAAAGAAAGTTGTTGGTAACGATTTAGCGACAATGTAACTGCGCTGAACTGCTGCGCTTTGCATCTCGTCAAACAACTCTATGCAAATATACATCAAATATCGGATATGGCAAAAGATTTCCATATATTTGTGGACAACAATACTCTTTTATTATGGAAACCTCGATTTTTGAAGACGCTGTAAAGGCTTATGCCAAATATTGTGAAAGGAATGGTTATATATTTAGCCAGCCGAATGAACAATTGTCTATGGTAGGGCGTAAATATGTCCATCTGGAGAATACCAACGGAAAGTTAGCTAAATATGAAATAGCGACCAAGAAGATTATAACCAACGATAGAAAGCAGGCTTAAAACCTGCTTTTATTTTTATCGTCCTTTCGTCTTTTCCCCAACAACGGTATAACCGTATTAAGGCTCCCCGCTTCATTTAGAAACGGAGAGCTTTTCTTTTTTTAGGTCGGGATTCCCCGATCCATACCTGTGAATAGTACAGGTACTATTCTTACTTTCTCGAATCTGCCTAATAATTCGTTTACCTCCATTTTTGCTGTCTTCCAATCGTATCGTGCGTCGTTACGTTGCAGGTGCAAAGGTGTTTACGAGGTCTTCACGGACGTACAAGATCGAGCCTTGCGGTTTGGCAAAAAATCTTCCCTGCGCCCTGCGGTTGCGAGGTATTTTTTCAAAACCTTGTACGTCCTAACCTCTACACCGAAAAGCCCCTGAAACGAAACGACCGATACGACCGAAAGACGCATAAAAAAAATGTCGGATAAACGAGCGGCAGATTAGGATAAGAAACTCACTCCCTCCACTCTCAAATCCGCATTAGATTCAAAAACAACAACAGTTATGAAACCAATTAAGATTATCAAAACAGCATTACGCGCCCTTGTAGCCGTTCCGTGTGCCCTTTTTCTTTGGGTGGTGTATTTCACTGTCGGAATGTTTGAAGCCCTGATAAGCGGCGTATTGCAGATTGTGTGGGGCATCGTTCTGTTCGGCTTTTCCCTCGTGTGCATCATCGGAGTTTTTGTTTGGATATTAACGCTTTAATAAGATAGAATCATGAAACGATATGGAAAGACAGTAGCGCAGCAATGCAAGTATTACAGGGTGGGAAACATCTTCGAGTATATGGTACAAACCTACCTGAACGGCAATATCAGCACGTTTAAGGCACTCTATAAAGAATTATGCGGGGAAGCGAAGCGGGAGTTTATCGAGTACGCTTTTAGCGAGATTCATCCGCAATACCTGCGAGAGATTATCGTGGCGACCGTGCGATAAAACACCCAAAAAACAAGAGTATTAATAATCAAAATAACAGTATTATGAACGTAACGATTGAATCCTTTTTCTGCTCTTATAGCGCAGAGGTTACGGAGGCTTACCTCCGACTGATAAATACCATCCTTTTCGCCGTCGATGAAGACGGCCTGCGGG